>JUEG02001335.1_pt1 | contig 140389 bp, 142 predicted proteins | sample 432341 | NCBI WGS metagenome assembly JUEG02 (sample SAMN02953476, study PRJNA257561) | rock porewater metagenome | biome: terrestrial; feature: Opalinus Clay rock; material: porewater; isolation source: Opalinus Clay rock BIC-A1 borehole | place: Switzerland: Mt Terri URL, St-Ursanne ... | reverse complement strand
AAGATTATTCGGTATTAGCCCTCGTTTCCAAGGGTTGTCCCGACTTTATGGGTAGGTTACCCACGCGTTACTCACCCGTCCGCCACTAAGAATTTCTCTAAGCAAGCTTATCAAAATTCTCCGTTCGACTTGCATGTGTTAGGCACGCCGCCAGCGTTCGTCCTGAGCCAGGATCAAACTCTCCAAAAAAAGTTATTTCACTTCTTCTAGAAGAAGATGATTGACTCATGATTTATTTTGAAACTCTTTCGAGTCTCTCTCATTGGCTGTCCTTGTTGTTTAGTTTTCAAAGACCATCATTTTCTTGACCCGTTTGGGCCGGAATCACATCTTAGCATTTTCAACTTGCGTTGTCAATAGCTAACTCACAAAGTTCTGATCATATACTTGAAGTATTAAACCTCTTATTTTCTGATCATTGTATGGCTTTGTGGCACTCGATTATAATACCATTTTCGTCATATGCTGTCAACTAGTTTTTTAATTACTATTATAAGGGCGATTAATGATGAAAATAGTCAATTAAATGCCTATTTTTATGCTCTGAACAAATTCAGCATTGATTAATTCGTTGCCTTTTTTAGTCTCAACTTCAATCCAATTATCATTAACATTAATGATTTTCCCTTTAACGTTCGTACCAAAAGAGCCTGTCGTTATCTGGCAGTTCTTGCCGATATATTTATTTAGAAGCTCGTTTGTCATCTTAACAACACCTTTCCTTTTCTTAATTCTTAATAAAACAGCCTTATGGACTGAACGTTGCTGTGGCAATATGATAAAAAAAAGAATGAATAATGGCAAGTAAATCGCAATCCATGTTCCAGTGTTCAATAAACCTCATCCTTCATTACTTTTCTTGTTAGACGCTTTCGATCCAACTCACAACATATTCTGTGTCTTGCGGTTTGCCTTTGTTCCCCGGATCACAGACACACCAACATCCATTGATTCCTAATTCCTTGGTAGTCAGTTCAAAATGACACATGGCAATTCCCATATCAACTCGTTGTAAATCATATGCTAATAACTTCGCATAACCCTTGGTATGTTGAAGGTAGAAATGGAGTATATTATTAGTTTTCACAACTCTCCATGGCTGCTTGTTGGAGGCCGAAGGTGCAAGTCGAACCATTTCTAGAGGAGTTTCATATTTTCCAGCCTCCTCTATTGATAGAGGACGCCCAAACTCTCCACTAAAAAAAAGCTCTCCCCATTCTTTTCTGTTTTTTGATCCAGCTGTAAATCTCATAGCAGTATCGATCAAACTTCTTTTACTGCTGGGGTAGCCAATCGGTGAGATACAAGGTAATATTTCATGCTCTTTTTGCTCAATCGCTTTACTGAATTCGCTCTTCTTAAAAGTACCCCCAAGCCAACAAGTGCCCAACCCCAAAGACGTAGCAAATAAAATAGCATTTTCTAAAGAATATCCAAAATCCTCTAAGTCTTTGTCGGCCTTTTCAACTACGGCAACAACATAGGTCGATGCACCCCTTATCACTCCATAAGTTCCAAGCTTTGCATTCGATCTTGAACGAGCGAGGTTCCTTTCGATGAGATTATATCTAACAGGCGTTCCAAAAGGACCTTTAGAAATTGCAAAGAATTCAAGCAGCGTTTCTTTTATATCGCTTGTAAGTGGCTGTTCTGAATAAGTACGGACAGAAATTCTCTTTTTTATGATTTCTGTAATTGGAGTTTTAAAAAAACGAAAATTTGTCATATAACCTCCGACTTTCACTTAATACTAACCCTTACATCATACGGAACGGAATCGCATCCAGACCTCTATTATAACAAATTATGGCGTGATTTACTTAGATATACTACCAATTATCCAAAAAACAGACTCCAGCTAGTACCGGAGTCGTTTAAAGGCAATTAAGAAGGCAAAGTACTTTTGGATTGGCATTTAAGATATTGGAGGAATAATGGCTTTTTTCTCAACCTTCTTCTTCATTTTTTCCTTGTTCTTAGGACTTTTATCTCCCATAAAAACACCTCCAATCATATATTAACCCTAGTATTACTGGTAGATCATTTTTCCATACATAGCCGTGATCTGCGTTTTCAATGTCTCTAGTCTTAACTCTGAGGAAACTTTCTGAAGGGTCCTAGTTAGTTAGTCACCGCTTCTGTTTTGCCATTTAGAAATTAAGCCGACAACCGCCAACACTATGAATAGTACTATTGAAACTATCAATAAAATCATTGCCGCATTATCCTCATAGGCAAATAGCATTTCTAGAGAATTGGATCCCAAATAAGAAATTGTGATTCCTGCCACAATCCCTGCTAGTGCAATGACTAGGCCGATTTTTCTCACTACACTTTTATTCTTTATTCCAGGCCCGACATATGAATTATTCCATATTAGACGGATCAAATAATAAGTCATACACCCTAGCATAATTATAAAAACATTCATGGGATATTGTAGCCATCGAAAACCATAGCCATAAAGACCTATATCAATTAAGAGCAAGTAGAAAAGTAGCATATACGCTTGATTCCCAACCATGTTTCGTTTTTGTAGCTGCATTTCATCCAATTGACTTCTATGCATCTTCATCATCCTTCCAAAATAGTTGATCAAGAGTCTTATCTAGAGCCTTACAAATAGCAATGCATAATTTAATTGATGGATTGTAATCCCCCTTCTCAATAGCATTAATAGTCTGACGGGTTACTCCCGTGGCATCCGCCAGATCCTTTTGTGACATGTCTTTAGCAGCTCTTGAGGATTTCATTTTCAAATTTTTGCTCATCCTAACACCTCTAGAATAATAGTAACAGAAAAATTACACTATGTCAAATATACTTTACACAATGTAATTTATTTATTGCTATTCAAATTTATTCGATTTGCAGTCACTTACTTGAAAGACGAGAGGCCACTTTGTAAACCAAGAAGCATTTTTTGTAACCGACAACTGAATATTTGTAAACGTAACGCAGTTTTTGTATCTGAAAAGCCAGTTTTGAAAACGAAAAGCAGCTTTTGTAGCCCAAATGCAGTTTGATTTATTCGTTTTTCTGGCGTATCATGAGAAAAACGGGCATGCCAAAAGGAGATCGACTCCCTCTCGATTTAATTGTAATCGGAGAATCCACCTCTATTTATGGATGTGCATGGAGGGTTGGCGGCGCATTATTATGGTTCTATCTTTTGAGAAGACTAGGTTTTAACAGGATGTCACTGGCGGCAACCGGCGAACATCCGAGTTTGTGTAAAACCTCTTCTCCATGGTAAAAGCTGAACGTTTCGTAGGGGCTACGATTGTTCAGCTTTTTTCTTTTGTAGGAATTGATATGGTTCATCATCCGGGTAACATCTTCCTGTGTCAGGTGATTGAATCCTGACCCTTTGGGAAGAACTCTTCGGATCAGACCGTGATTGACTTCAATGGCCCCTTTCTGGTGAGGGCATCCGGCATCACAGTAGTAAATCTGCGTGCGCAAGTTGCCGTACGTCCCAGGCCCATACTCAATGGCCTTGGGATTGGAAAACTCACTGCCGTTGTCCGTCAGGAGGACTGGGAACAGCTTTCGAAACAGCTTTCGAAACAGTTCCCGCCCCAGCCGTTGGTCAAGGTCGTTGAATACGTCAATCACCGATTGTGAGGTGTTGGAATCCCGAAGGAAAGCAAGCATCAGACTCGCATCTACGAAATGCACCGTCAAAAGGCATTTGCCACCCTTAGTTCCAATGACAGAGTCCATTTGGACAATAGCCGTATCCGGATTCTTCTCTATGAAGCTCTGGAATGCGTCGTAGTTTCGCCCGATCCTGCAGCCCTTGTCCACTTTGAATTCGGGTTTTTTATAGCGTGCACGGAACTTCACTTTCCTGGGCAGGTCGATGTTGCGTACATCCATAAGACAGGCGTCGATGTAGTTTTAGATGGTTTTCTCACTACACATGAGCTCATTCTCATGGCTCACATAAATCTGATGGATAGATTGCCCCTGCTGTACCAAAGGACTGATAATAGCGTTTAGCCGGGCAATCTCCTCTTCGCAGACACAAAGGCCACTGCGGGATTCTGAGATGGTTTTGTGGGATTTGACATGGGCATGCTCCGCATCATAGAGACTTTTCAGTAACGTACATTTCCCAATCTGCTGGCAGCCATTGCAGACATAAGGGACCCGGAACCTTGCCATACAGATTTCCTCGATAAAATCTTGGCAGTTGTCGTTACACTTCTGACAGAGCTTGCAATTGACAGCTGAACGCCTTGTACATTCTTTACCGCAGAGTCCTTTTTTCCTGCAGTTGAAACGGTTCCTGCATGCATTGTAGGAAAACCCCGGATAACCGGTGGCAACCTCTGAAAGATGTTTGCGGACTTCTCTGGAAATCGTGGTTGGGTCCTTATCCAATCTGCGGGCAATTTCTTTAAAAGAATGACTTTCTTTTAGGCATTTCTGTAAGGTCAGCCTTTCTTCGTACGTAAAAAACTTCGACATGGTTATTCTCCTTTTCGCCGCCAACCCATTCAGATTATATAGCATTGAAAAGGTGTGTAAATCTAAATCATGAGCAATGAAAATAACGGAACGCTCGGCGCTTGCCAAGCAAACTCTCTTTCTATCTTGGGTAAAAGAGACTTTGCCGTCTTCAAGCGTATTGGTTTAGTTCACGTGTCAATGGGATGATGGCGAGCATATCCTCAGCCGAAAGGCTTCCGGTATCCCTCGCATCACCCTTGACACTATCCAATCTTTTGTAAACCAGGATGCAACCCCTGGTATCTATGAATTTAATTACATTATGAAGCTTCAGTTGGAGTCAAAAAGGTTGCGTTTCAATTTGCAATTAAGGTTCGATTTGCAGTCTATCCCGAAACAAATATATTTTGGTGATATTAGATCTTGATAATTCTATATGGTTAGTCGTAGTAATTAAATCCTCTTCTAATCGCTATGGGAATCGTATTCTAAATTCGGAACGGTGGAACTTCTTATGTATGGAATGAGTGTCTTTAGTTCCCCTCATTTAAATGATGATGCTCATATGCATATAGAGAAAAAATGTGGTAGTGTAGAGGGAACATCAAAATTATTATGGCGAGAGTGATTGTATTATGAAATCATACATTACCTACCCGATTGTAGAGGAGCATGAAGGACTAACGGTTGAGGTCTACCTAAAACAGATCCTGGAGTATTCAGGACGAAAGATTCAGAAGTTAACCCGACAAAAGGGAATAATCTTGAATAAGAAACCCGTTTTTTTACAAAAGAGAGTTAAAACGGGTGATATTTTGCGTGTTCTAACTCTTGAAGACTCATCCTATGGAGTCGAACCAGAGCAAGGACTAGTCGATGTATTATATGAAGATAAGTATCTTATAGTATTGAACAAGCCCTCAGGTCTGTTGGTACACCCAGCGGGTCAGACATCCCGGGGTACTTTAAGCAATTACCTCGCCCATTATTATCAACAGCAAGGAGTAGTTTGCACTGCCCGTCCAATACACCGCCTGGACAGAGAAACTTCAGGCTGTGTCCTATTTGCTAAAGACAGCCATACTCAAGCCCAGTTAGATAAAGGTTTAAAGGAGGGAACCCTTAAGCGTACTTACCAAGCCGTGGTTCATGGAATTATGCACCCCTCATCTGGAACTATTATTGCACCGATAGGTCCACATCTTACCAAGCCGAATCGGCGCGCCGTTAACCAAAAGGGAGACGAGGCCATAACTCATTACACGACACTTCAGAGCTTTTCGGAAGCTTCCTTGTTGGAACTATCTCTAGACACTGGCAGGACTCATCAGATCCGTGTTCATTTATCCCATTCAGGACATCCAATTATAGGAGACAGAATGTACGGAAAAGGCTCAACTCTTATAGCAGGACAAACCTTGCACGCAGTTTCGTTGGAATTCCCACATCCAGTTGAGCAACGTAAAATTATAGCTGTAGCTCCGTTTCCAAGTAGTTTTTTACGAGTCCTAGAAAGTCTCTCGAACTAATCACGGGTCTTGCTGTAAATCCCTCGGTCTACATGACCAATTGAAAATGCTGCCGATATCTTCCTTCTGCATAAACCAACTAACCGCCCACTTGTATCCAGAACAAGTGGGCGGTTAATTGGTTTTGGGGTCTCATCTTTCCACTCGGCTGAAGGCAATATCTAAAGCCTCTTTAACTGTCTGTGCATAATCCAATTTCGTGCTTTTTCGTTCATCGAGATAAGCCTCGTCATAAGCCATGGTCCTTACCTTATTAGCCCAACCGCCTGAAGGTTCGAGTATTATAACAGGTTTGAGGTTCAGATAAGCGGCGGATAATTCCCCCAGAGTGCCATTTCCTCCCCCCACCATTATCAACGCATCCGATGAATGAACGAGAATTAAGCTCCGGTAATCAAAGCTTAATCCGGTATTAATAGGAATATCGATATATTTGTTCGCCTTATCCATTGTATCTCCCGGCAAAATCCCTACGACTAAGCCATTCGCTTCTTTAGCACCTTTAGAAGCACACTCCATCACACCATTTGTACCACCTGATAAAAGAATTGCACCTCTTAGAGCAATTTCTCTACCTATTTCATAAGCTAATCGTTGCAGTTCAGCGGGGATCTCACCCGACTGTCCAATTACCCCAATGCGTATCATTATTTACTCATCCTCTCAGAAAATGACTTGTCCCACATTGATAAAGCTTTTGTAGAATATGTCACTGACGCCTAGCATTATGCCTATTGTATTCTTGCCCCGAAAGGGATAAGCCCCAGTTTTGCAAATTTAAAATGCTGAAGTCCAAAGGGTATACCTACAATTGTTAGACAAAAAAATGCTCCTATAACCAGGTGAGCTATAGCAAACTCCCATCCAAAAACGACGAGCCAGATGATATTAAAGATTAAACCTCCTGCTCCAAAGTTTCCAAGTTCGATTTCTTTTCCAAAAGGCCACAAGACAAATAGAGCAATCTTAAAACACTGAACACCAAATGGAATGCCAATGATTGTTACACACAATAATAAGCCCGCTAAAAACCATAGAACAGAGGCAATAATCCCGCCTAATAGTAGCCAGATTATATTACCAATAACATTCACACTAAGTCCTCCCCTCTTACATTGGTACAACTGTCTGGAGCATGGGCAATCCATAGTATACAAGTGCAATAATAATTGCTATGGTAATAGCCAATTTAAAGAGCTTTTTGAGAATAAAACCTACAGCTAGGATCCCTAAAACTCCCATAAGTATTTGTTGTAGCCCTAATCCCCCAGTGAAATTCTCCATAACATTTCTCTCTCCTTCTATTATAAATGTTCGTAATTAATCATAACGATCTATTTAGGTATTTATCCTTATTCCATGTGTAATGACAAATTTACACTCAAGGAAATTTGTCGTCGGAGCATCTAACTATATTATCATAACACGCTCTTTGAAAAGAAGAAATAACTATCCTTCCCTATTGCCTCGCCGCGCGATGATATAAGAGTATAAATATCTGTTTGAAGATTGTTCTGCTATGTCGCTTAACATGCTGAAGGGAATCGTGATTTGTTATAGAATATTAATTAAATGAAAATTATGAAGTCTTCTTGCGGAAGGGGCAATGTCATATGGCAAAACTCGACAACCCAATTGAAATCTATAAAATACTCCCTAAAACGAATTGCAAACAATGTGGAGTGGTGACCTGCTTAGCGTTTGCTGCTGATGTGATTAAAGGGCAAAAACGTCTCAACCAATGTCCCCATCTTGACAACAATATCCTTGAGGAACTTGAAGGAAAAATCATCAAACAAGCGACTCCCGAAGATCAACTTAAGCAGGCACTAGAACCCTTAAAAAGAGAAATAGTTAACATTGACTTTGCCGCGTCGGTACAACGATTAGGGGCTAAGCTTTCTAGCGATAAGCTGACAGTTAAGTGTTTAGGCAAGAACTTCACCGTTGATTCTGAGGGAAACATTATATCTGACTGCCACATCAATGTATGGGTGACGGTCCCTTTACTGAATTATATTATCTATAGTGCCGGCAATGATCTATCCGGCAAATGGGTTCCCTTCAGAGAACTTAGTAATGAAACTGTATGGAATTCCTTTTTTGAACAAAGATTTGAAAAACCTTTAAAGCAACTTATTGATACTCATCCTGATTTTATTGAAGATTTGATAGTCATTTTTAGTGGAAAATACACTGAAACTAGTTTTTCCTCAGATATTTCCCTGGTCTTACACCCTCTACCAAAGGTTCCAATACTTATATGTTACAAAAAACCAGAAGAAGACTTGGAGTCTAAGCTTAATGTTTTTTTCGATGCCACTGCTGAAGGCAACCTTAAGATTGATTCGATCTATAGGCTTTGTGTTGGACTTTTGGTGATGTTTCAAAAGATTACTTCAACTCACATTTAGGTATGAAACCCTCTATCACCTAAAGCCATTTACGAGCTGTAATTGATTCATAGGGGTTCCGATATCTAACCTTCCCCAATCCGGTTTTCCAACAATTTGAGAATTTTCACGGGTCGCCATACGATAGACCTCTAGCCTTGGAATTCCAGCTTGTATCATCCAGTCTAACTCATCATAAAAGCCTTCTGCGTGAGGTACTCGATAGGCACCTGCATCTGTACCAACACCCATTCGGACATCTAGACAGTAAGCCTCATAGATTCTAGATAATTGTCCCTCTAGAATACGTTTCAAGGTATCAATTTCGAGGCTGGAGTATCGATCCGAAGGATATTTGAGAATATTTCCGATGGGTGCCACGGTAGGGACCCAAGCAATATTCTTTTTTTTCATCAATTCAAGCTGTCCGGTTGTTATGTAATATCCATGTTCAATGGAATCCACTCCTGCAGCAATCGCTACCGAGATCCCCTCTTCTCCACTAGCATGAGCCATGACAAGTTTCCCTCGTTCATGAGCCGATTCGACCAACCCTTTTAATTCCTCGACTGTCCATTGAGTTGGGCCTACCTTGTGAAAAGCATCAAACCGAATTAGTCCAGTGACGATGACTTTAAGCTGGTCTAGTCCTTGGTCAAAGAAACCACTTTCCTTGTCTCGCCAGTCTAAGAAATCAATAAAACCACGACCGAGAAAACGGCCGTACATACCCGCTCTATTCACAGCTTCCCGTACTGAAATAATCCCCGGTCCAGACCAAACTCCTTCCCTCACCTTGTTTTTCGCCATCCATGAAAAGCCAGGCAAGTCACCACCATCACGAATACCCACAATTCCCATCTCTAGATATCGCTGTAAATATCTTTCGATGTTATCCTCTATTAAAGATGGCTGAGCCCAATTTTCCAAACACTGATAAAAATCAAGGCTGTCCAAAGCTAGATGGACATGAACATCTATCCATCCCGGTAAGAGAAAATAGGAATTCCATTGCAAGGATGATATTTTGGCACAACTCTCCAAAGAATCTAATGTCTCCAAGGTGTTGACCTTGCCATCCTTCCATTTTAGGCTTACGGGATGAGAACATAAATCTAGCTGAGGACTCCAATACCCAGCGATTATTGCTTCTCCCTCTCTAGGAATTTCAACCATTTTCCGTTCTGAACTACACGAAATATACATTATTCGGTTTAACTCCTTTATCAAAAGAGCAAGAAGCACCGCGGAGGGTTTAGCTTCTTGCTCTTTTTCATTGATAAAAACTATTTGACTTATACGTCAATATATGAATCTTTATTTTTTCAATTCTTCAATTAATGCCTTAAAACCTGGTAATGATTTTTCAATGGTTTTGTAAGCAACACAATAGGCAATACGAACATAGCCTGGGCAGCCAAAGGCACTGCCAGGAACAATTAGAATATTCTTCTTATTAGCCATTCGGCAGAACTCTGCTTCATTCTCAATGGGAGATTTAACAAACATGTAAAAAGCACCTTCTGGTTTAATACATTCATAGCCATAGGATAAGAGGGCATTATAGAACAGTTCCCGATTCCTATTATAGATCTCGAGATCCACCTTAGCATCTAAGCACTTGGCAATAACGCGTTGAAATAATGACGGAGCATTTACGAACCCTAGAATTCGATTAGCAATATTAGCCGCCGAAATAATATTCTCAAAATCAGCCGCCTGATCAGAAATCACTAAGTAGCCTATACGTTCTCCAGGTAGGGAAAGTGATTTACTAAACGAGTATCCTATGATTGTGTTTTCATAGTATTTTGAAAGATAGGGCACTTCAATGTTATCATAAGCAAGTTCCCGATACGGTTCGTCAGAAACAATATAAATATCCGTGCCAAATTCCTTTTGCTTCTCCTTAAGTATTCCCGAGAGCTTAATAATGGTTTCTTCAGAATAGATAACACCTGTTGGGTTATTAGGAGAATTGATGATAACCGCTTTAGTCTTAGGAGTAATTTTCTCTTTAAATTCTTCAAGATTAGGCTGGAAATCAATCGTATTTGGGGATATTATGACTAGTTCACCCTCGTAGTTTTTAACATAGCTCCTATATTCTCCGAAAAAAGGTGCGAAAGTAATAACCTGATCCTCAGGGTTAAGTAAAGTCTTGAAAATGACGTTTAAGCCACCTGCGGCTCCAACGGTCATAATAATATTATTATGAGTAAATGTAGTATCAAATTTATCATTAATCGATTTAGCGATGGCTGCTCTTACATCTTCATAGCCCGAGTTATTCATGTACCCATGAACACCTGCAGCTTCTCCATCATTAACTATCTCCAAAATTGCCTTCTTCACATCTTCAGGTGGTTTGACATTGGGGTTTCCAAGGCTAAAATCAAAAACGTTTTCTGCGCCGTGAATTCCTGCCAATCGTTTTCCTTCCTCAAACATGGCACGAATAACAGAACTATTTTGCACCTGCTCTTGCATTTTTTTTGATATCATGGGTCATCATACCTTTCTCATTAGCTTTATACCACAAAAACGGGGGTAAGGGGAGCTTAATCCTAGTCCCATCCGGAACGTAACAATCAAGCCTGAATCAACCTACATAAACTGTATGTGTATGAGGTGCTTCATTTATTAGTATTATAACATATTTTAAGTAATTTCTAAGTATTGCTGTTATAAGATAGCTAACAACCTTTTGGATATCTTCTATAGTAAAAGTAAATATTAAATAATTTAGATCTCTAACCTTAGACTATTATTACGTTTCAAAATGCGATAGTAACAAAAAGTCGAAGTGATGAACGCTGCCAAAATCTTTACAATAAGATCTGTCGATGTGTCTTCAAGCCCGCCCTTTACCATACTCGTTTTGAAAAAGTAATCCCCCATGAATTCTAATATTTCCCATAAAGCACCTGAGGCAATGGTAAAACTAAATGCAACTATCGATCTAAATAACGTAAATCGTTGATTCGTCGTTTCTTGTTCTTTTCTGATAACCCCTCTCATAAGATGCCAGGCAATTATCACCCCATAGCTGCCAAAAATGGCATGCAAAAATAAATCCCACCACCAAAAAATTTGATAAAAATTCATAATTTCTCCAAAGTATTGGGCTAGTACAATAAATATTAATGTTATGATCTGAAAGCTAGAAGGTAACATTATATTCTTTAGGTTAGCAATCCACGTAATAATGAAAGGCAAAATAAGACATACCATAGCGAGCAAAACCAAGAGTACGGTTTTCCATTCTCTTGATAGGATATCTACTAAAGCAGTTACTATTAGAATTAACTCAAACAAGACAGCAAGTCCAATTGCAGACTTATTGTTATGATTATTCATTTCAACCTATACTCCTTCACAGTGACGTTTAGTTCTCTACTCCGAAGGACTCACGCAAAAGCTCCCAGGCTCCTGCTCTGTAGGTCGATGCTAAAACTCCCAAGGAGGCCATTAGACAATCTTTATCTAACATTACTGCTATGCCTTCGTGAGAAAGCAAAGGATGGTTCATCTCCTTAATGCTTTCCTTCATAATATCAAGGGCATTTGGCAGCTGGGTGAGAGCCAACCCGGTTCCAACGATCCACCTGATCCGCCTTAAATTCTGCATCTCGACGCTTAAAACACTATTCCTATCTTTGATAAATCCACTACTATGCCTTTGCAGTGCTATTGATACTGCCGCAGAAACCAGCTCTGCGTTAAGGGCTATCTTTTCTGTCGTCTCAAGTTCAGAGTTTAAAATTTCCTTCCAATCCTGGCCATAATGCTCCTTTATTCTACCTTCACCTATGAGTTTCACTAAGGTCAAAGCAGGTATTCTTAAGCCAAGATCTTCCTCAACTGTTTGTTGAGCTAATCGTTTCGCAGTTATCGAGTATACCGTAGTCGATGCACCACTTACGTCAAGCACTATAACATCCCCAACTTCTTCATAAATCAGTTGAGCTGACTTCATGATTGCTTGCGGAGCAGTAAAAATACGGCCTTCACAATTAAATTCGCTGAAACTAGTTTCCTGAATTACACTTTGTTCCGTTAGCCAACTTATAACATATAAAGGTATTTCCTCCAACGAACCTGCCGGCCCAATATTGTTTTCCAAATTACTAACAGCACATTTAACTCCAATTCCAATATCCCCATTATCTGCTGTCGTCGAGGAAATCCCTTGTCCAAGTTTCTTAGGATTTTCCGTATTTAAATCACCGAAAGCATTCACGACCGTCGACTTATTATCAATCTCGGCTACTAGAACCTTTAGCATTTTAATTCTCCTTACTTAATGACATTTTCTAGGTATTATAGTACCCCGAAAACGAAACTTTTAAGACCTTCCTCTAGGCTCTCCTTCACGAGTTCGTTGATTCTATTTTACCGTATAATTACTTAAGAAGTTTTAAATGGTATATATACCAACAACTTGTACTATATTTTTACGTTGTCAGCATGTATACTTCACTGAGCAAGGGGCTTATTGCAGCATATGTAATTTAACTGGAACAACTTTAGTGAAAGCAACGGTCGAAAAAACTATATGTTTTAAAACTAATACAAGAAAGGGGTATTCATGTGAAAAAAAGCATTATATTAATGACCTTAGTAATAATGACAATTTTGGCCTCTGCTTCTGGAGCCCAAGCGGCTATACTAAAAGTAGGATCAACTGGCTCAGATATCCGCCTGTTGCAATCAGAACTTCAAGCCTTAAGTTATAATGTTGGTCCATTAGATGGAATTTTCGGAACAAAAACCAAGGCTGCCGTTATCGCGTTTCAACGTGATAAAAACCTGTTAGTCGATGGTGTTGTCGGACCACAAACTCAAGCAGCCTTACAGATTGCAACTCGTTCACCTCAGGGAAAAACGGAGCAAATTATTAACACAGCCAAAAGTTTTCTAGGCGTTCCCTACAGATGGGGAGGTACCACTCCAGCGGGATTTGACTGCTCTGGTTTTACACGCTATGTTTTTGCTAGCCAAAATATTAGTTTACCACGTGTTAGTGTGGATCAATACGCTATAGGAACACCAGTGAGCTTCAGTGATCTTATTCCAGGCGACTTGGTTTTCTTTAACATCACCTCGGGAAAACAAGTCAGTCATGTAGGAATCTTTCTAGGAAATAATGAATTTATCAGTGCAACGAGTAGTAAGGGAGTTGCTATTTACCCCTTTACCCCTTACTGGACCAACACGTATGTTGGAGCAAAACGCGTCTATTAAGGTCCTGACTCGAATTCAATATTTTCTTACTAATTTTGAAGGCCACGCAACCGCGTGGCCTTTTCGATTTCTGCCCAATTCATTTGCTACAAAGCTAAGTCAATAAGTCCCAAGCGCTTATTCATAAGATCGTCATCAACCTTTGAGTCCTGTTTGTTCTTATTCTCATTATGACTTACTGTACTTAACCGAAGTGCGAAGGGGAACTTCCTTAAGGAAAAAGGTTAGTACGAACGCCACAACTAATACGATCGTTCCAGTTATGAAGACATTCGATAAGGAAGCAGCTAAGGCCTCCCGTAAGCTTTCGATAAGCTGTGTAAAGACAGGTTGTATTGGGATAGGCAAGCTGTTTTGAATATCAATAAGTTTCGTTTGGTCTAGTAAGATTTGGGGATTTTTAAATTGGACTAGCTTTTCAGCCATCGCTGGATCTAGTGATACCGAATTAATACTACTATTAATAGAGGTTAACCCTTTCATTTTGGTTGTGATACTTGTTGAAAGAATGGTACCCATAACAGCTATACCCATAGTCCCGCCAAGGTTGCGAAATAATTGCACAGAAGCTGTAGCCACTCCTAAATCTTTTGAATCAACTGAATTTTGGACAGAGATCATAAAGACGGGCATGCTAAGCCCGAGACCAAAACCGAATATAGCCATACTGAGCGCGGCCAAAAGGATACTATTCATTATAGACATTAAAAACATTCCTAAAACCATGATAGCCGTTCCAATGAGTGCCATTTTTTTATATTTACCCGTCTTAGTCATCCGACGTCCTGAAAAGGCACTCAAAGTAAACATACTTATAGACATAGGCATAGTGACATAACCCGCATAGGTTGCCGAAACACCCATAACTCCCTGAACATAAAACGGCATATACATAAGTGCACCCATCATTCCAGCAAACATTAGGAAGCCAACCATATTCGAAATAATTACCACTCTATTCTTAAATAAGTATAGTGGAAGAACCGGGGTTTTCACCTTAGTTTCAACGAAGATAAACAGAGCTATAGAAACAACAGCAACTATTAAGAGTACTAAAATTCGAGATGATCCCCACGGATACTTTGTTCCTGCCCAAGAGAATACAAGTAACATCGGAACAATTGTAAGAGTTAGAAATAAGGAACCTAAATAATCGATAGACTCTGACTCTCGACGCTGAGTTCTAGGGAAAAGAATCAGAATCATAAAGAAGGCAATAAATCCAAGAGGAAGGAAAAACCAAAATACCCAGTGCCAGTCCATATGATCCACAATATATCCTCCAAAACCTGGACCTAGGATACTAGATATTCCGAAAACAGCGCTCATGAGTCCAGCCCATCGTCCTCTTTCACGCGGTGAGAATAAATCCCCAATGGCTGTAAAAGCTGTAGCCATGATAATACCAGCCCCTACCCCCTGAACCCCTCGGTAAACAATCAATTGAAAAATATCCTTAGAGGTTCCGGACAAGAAAGCACCAATCATAAAAATTACAATTCCTGATAAGATGAAAGGCTTTCGACCATAGATATCTGAGAGTTTTCCGACCAGGATCGTAGAGATCGTTGAAGCTAATAGGTAGATTGATATAATCCAAGTATAATAATCCATACCACCGAGTTTAGCGATAATACGAGGTAAGGCCACACCAACAATTGTTTGGTTAATCGAAGAAAAAAACATGGCTACAATGATGGCAATCATTATCGTGATTTTACGCTGATAGGATAACTCTTCCATTATAATCGTTCCTCCGTATTTGCCCTCTTTCTATCTAAGATCAGTATTTTTTTAGGTTTAGTATAAAAGATCTGATAATTCTAAAATCAGTTCAAATATTAGTTTATCATTTATATAGTAATTCGTCATATAAGAATTGGTTTAGTCGTGAAATTTTTTAAACTAATATAACTCCAATTATTATAAGAGCCCCCCCCCAAGATGTACTTGTTCACACTCAATAACTATTATTAGATCTTTGGTTTTTTTTCATTATCAACCATAAGTAGGGGTCCTTTAGCAACGCGCGTAATCTCTCCATATTTACGTAAAAAACCAGATCGAAAATTAACCCACCTAATACTATTGCAGATAAGAGATCTAAAATAACATGTTGCTTTATAAACTGGGTTGCTAAAATAATTAAGATGGCGTTGAAATAAACAATTGTTATATTCAAGTAATTTTTGGCAGGATACTTGTTAATCGCTTTAATCATTAAAAAGCTTAATAAGACATGAATACTTGGAAAGGCATTATATGGTTGGTCATTGCTATAAATAAACGCTATTAGCATCGTTAAAACGTCATCCCCAATAAGTTCTGGCCTAGGAACATGTGTCTGAAAAAAGAAATAGCTTCCGTGAGATATCAATAGTCCAAGATTAATAGATAATAACGTCCGGTAATAGATATTCTTATCTTTCAGACAAAAGTAAGTTAAAGTTCCAAATATGAAGAAATACCAAGATATATAAGGTAAAACGAATAGTTTTAAAAAGGGAACTCCTTGGTCTATATCTGTAACTAAGCTATGGATGCCACGATTAGCATTATTAAGCAGACTATATGGGATATTTGAAATTGGAATTGACAACATTAAGAAAAGAGGCATAAGACCTTTAATCATCTTTTTTTGCATCTCTATTATTTTCCTTTCGACTTATAACTTTGTTATACGGAATCAACCGGTTCTCTGCTTATTTCTTAAATTCACCACTAATACAAGCATATTATTAACCGCTTGTTCTGCAGAGTGACCTTGTAAAGCGGATATTGCTTTCTCCCGAATTTTCTCAAGTTCCTCTGGATAGCCTATAAAGCGATCAAGTAATCCTTCCAATTCCATGTCTGAACTTGCAATCCGTCCCGCACCAATGCGTTGCACAAAACTTGCATTTTCTTCTTCCTGACCTGGTATGGGCTTATAGATGACAAGTGGTAGGTGCATCGTGAGTGCCTCAGTAACCGTTAAACCTCCAGACTTGGTTATAATTAAATCCGCTACAGACATTAGTTCCTCCATATTATCGACATACCCTAAGAGGACCAGAGGGTTACAGGCACTAGTAGCTACATCTTGCATCGAATGATACAATTTTTCATCATTCCCACATACAATAATTAGCTGTACTTGTCCTGAATCTGCAAGTTTTGTGCAGATTTTTTTGATGCTTTCAGAGTTTCCATACGCTCCCATTACGAGAAAGGTAGCAAGATCTGGATTAAGTCCTAGCTTGGAGATGATGGATTCTAGATCCTTCTCTTTTTCAAACTTAGGACTAATCGGTATTCCTGTCACGTGGATTCGTTGCTCAAGGATTCCCGCCGTCACTAACATTTCCTTAACCTCCTCACAGGCCACCATATACCGATCCACACCGGGATGTATCCAATGACCGTGAACCGTATAATCCGTAATTATAGTGACCACCGGAACCTGCAATATATGCTCTAATCTCAGTTGAGCTAGAATTGAAGAGACTGTTGGATAAGTGCATACAATTAGATCAGGATCAAATTCCTGAATGTATTTGAGGAAATTGGAGCGTCCTAGTTGATTTAAAAATCGGCAACGATAGCCCCCCTCAATAATCGTTTCTAACAACTCAAAAGTCCTAAACATGTCAAAAAACCGCAAATGTCTGATGACCTTAATCAAAAGGGCATTATGAGATGCCATAACTGCATTATAAGGTTTAGTTCTTAAAATATAGCAAGTCTAATTCTTAAGAATTTCTTAAAACAGATTAAATCATTTTTGTATCTACTGAAGACACTATATGCCTCCACTTATGGTAGCTAAAGCTCTACTGCACTTAATTAATTTCTCTTACCATAATAGGCAAAGGACCTGTACCACTCTCCACAAGCGATCACAGGTCCTTTTTATATATGCGGGAATATGCCATTGATAAAGCAAAAAACCTCTCCCTAAAACTATGTCCCCATTCGGAAAAGCATAATGAGAGCTTTAACAACGTCATGAACATTAAGACTTTCGGGACTAGTTTGGTTATACCACTTTCGTACAGTTTCAATAAGTAAAAGCGGAAGGGCCTTTCCATCGATTAAGTGATAATGTTCCAAATAGCCTTCTTTCAAGTATTCCCACCTTTTATCGTTTCCTGGATTCAGATACTCAGAGACATCAAGAAGTTTAGCTCTACCCTCTTGGAGTAGGATATTCTTTAAATGAATATCCCTTGGGTTTAGTCCTTTGCTTTGCCCATAGTTAATGGCCTCATCGACATCTAGAATGATTTGTTTCGGTATATGAATCCCCTTTAAAAGACAATCATAGAGTGTTATTCCTTCTTCAAAACTCATCACAAGATAATTCAATCCTCTACCATAATACACAGGAAAATACTCCGAAGGACCTAGCTTTCTATAAACCTCAATCTCATTTTCTAACTTCCCTAACTTATCATCACTGAATACTTTGAAAGCATATTTCGGAGCATCCGAAAAACGAAATACAGCTGCGTCCGTCCCAACACCAATACACTCTAGTTTTTTGTAATGCCCCTTTACAATAACAAGCTCATTTTCCCCTTTAGATGAGACTCGTAATTGATTTAGTTCTTTCTCAATAATATCCCATTCCATTTAGATTTCACCCTCTGTTACGTTGCTCCTACTTTCACAAACCGTAGCATTTGAGATTGGTACAGCAAACATCGCAAATCCTGCCATCATAAATGTACCCTAGTCAAAGGCAAAAGTCTAGCCAATAATCATTGACATCAATAATTATTGGCCTATCATTAATTTCCTTACGATTATCTTAATTATTTAACGATTTGTCCATCTCCATAAATCATGTACTTAATCGTCGTTAACTCTTTCAGACCCATTGGTCCACGTGCATGTAACTTCTGAGTGCTTATTCCGATCTCCGCGCCAAAGCCGAATCGTCCTCCATCTGTGAAACGCGTAGAAGCATTTACATAAACTGCTGCAGCATCAATTTCTCTTAAAAATCGTTGAGCTTTTGAATAATTTTCGGTGATAATTGTCTCAGAATGCTTTGTTGAATATTGGTAGATATGATCCAGCGCCCCATCCAGACCGGACACAACTTTTACGCTTAGAATGAGGTCAAGGTGTTCCGAAACCCAGTCCTCCTCAGTGGCAGGAAGTGCATATGGCAACAGCTTACATGTTTTTGGACATCCTTTAAGTTCTACCTGATGTTTCTTAAGCTCTTCCCCAATCAGAGGCAGGAATTCTTCAGAAATCCCTTCATCTACAAGCATAGTTTCTAGGGCATTACAGACTCCTGGATTTTGAGTCTTTGCATTTATTATAATGGGTAGGGCCTTTTTGTAATCTGCGTCTCGATCAACAAAGGCATGACACATCCCTGTACCAGTCTCAATAACTGGAACTGTAGCATTCTGTACAACGGTTTGAATCAGCCCAGCCCCCCCTCTGGGAATAATGACATTCACATAATCATTTAAACGCATCAATTGCTGAACCCATTCCCGACTAGTCTCAGTAATCAGTTGAATACATCCTGAGGGCAGCCCACTCTTCTCAGCGGCTTCAGCTATGACTCTAGACAAGACTCTATTACTCTCTAGGGCTTCGGATCCACCCCTAAGGATTACAACATTACCAGACTTCAAACATAGAGCAGCCGCATCAACGGTCACATTGGGTCTTGCTTCATAAATCATGGCCACAACTCCTAAGGGAACACGAGTTTGTTGGATACGCAATCCATTCGGCCGCGTCCACGCTTCTCCTTCACCAACAGGGTCTCTTAAAGCTACAACGTCTTTAAGGGATTGACTAATTTGAGCAATGCTCGCCGAGGTCAATTTCAAACGATTTACCAGACTCTTTTTAAGACCCTTTTCTTCGGCTGCCTTAACATCTAAACTATTAGCCTCTAGAATCTCTACTTCATTTTTCAAGAGCGCTTCTGCCATTGCGATTAACGCATTATTTTTAGACTCAGTACTAGCAAAAGCAAGCTGACGAGCCGCTTGTTTAGCTCTACGCCCAATCTCAATTAATTCCGGGTGAAACATGTGATTTACCTCCCACCGTTAGACATTTGATAGTTTGTAATCATTGTGTGATCCCCTAGATCATACATCTACCATTAGTGTCATATTATCTCGATGCACCACTTCTTCACCGTCAAAGTCTGAAAAGAGTTGATGTAATTTCTGAGAATGAAGCCCTTTCACAGTCTGTACTTCATCCCGGCTCAATTCTACGACCCCTCTGGCTATCTCTTCACCTTGGGTGTTTATAATCCGTACGATTTCTTTGCGTTCCCAAGTCCCCTCTACAGATATGATTCCCTTCGCAAGCAGACTCTTACCTTCTTCCACAAGGGCCTTGGCTGCACCATCATCGACCTGGATACTGCCTTCGGATAATCCAGCATAGGCAATCCAGCGTTTCCTACCTGCCAGACGATGCTTAACCGGCTGAAAATAGGTTCCTTCAGGACTTTGGCCCTTAGTCAAGACAAAGAGTTCCTGGAGTCGTGTAAAATTCAAAAGCAACATACCAATCCCAAATCGCGTGGCAATCTTGGCGGCTCTCAGTTTTGTTACCATCCCTCCAGTCCCTAATAGGCTTCCTGCCCCGCTCGCCATGCTCTCGACTGCTGATACCTCGGGCACTTCTTTGATTAGCCGAGCAGCATGATCCTTTTTCGGATTAGCTGTATACAAACCATCGACATCTGTTAGAATGACTAATAAATCAGCTCCGACTAATCCTGCCACTAAGGCTGATAGAGTATCATTATCCCCAAAACAAAGCTCATCCACTGCAACAGTATCGTTTTCATTAATGATTGGTACTACCTGCAGGCGCAGTAACTTCTCCAGTGTATTTTGAGCGTTTCTATAATGTGATGCTTGAGCTAAATCTATGCGAGATAATAAAACTTGAGCCCCTACAATTCCATGCCTTTCAAGATTTCGAGTGTACATCTCTATGAGAACCCCTTGTCCAACTGCTGAAACGGCTTGTTTACCCGCCAAATCTCTTGGTCGCGTGTTTAGCTTCAGCTGGCCCATTCCAGCAGCCACCGCACCTGAAGTAACTACGATACACTCCACACCCTTTTTCTTTAAGGCTGAAATGACCGAAACAATCTCTCGGATGGCATGCTCATCTAAGCCACCTTGGGGATGGTTCAGGCTGCTACTCCCTATCTTCAAGACAACCCTCCGAACCTCTGGTAATGTCACTACGAATACTCTCCTTCCAAGTCTTCCGCACGCCGACAACAAGCCTTAACAGCGGTCAGCACAGTAGAAGATAATTTTTCATCCATAAATACATTTATTGCTGCGTAGGTTGTTCCATTTGGAGAGGTCACTTCCTCCCGGAGTCTCCCAGGTGATTTATCGCTTTCGGCAATCATTTTTCCCGAGCCAATTAAGGTTTCTAGTACTAAAATTTCTGCTTCCTCTTCACTAAGCCCTAATTCTACACCTGCTTTGATTAAACTCTCAGCAAATAGATAAAAATACGCTGGTCCACTCCCACTGATTGCTGTTAAAGCATTGATGTTTTTTTCTGGTACCCACATAATCCGGCCTGTGGCCGAAAAAATTTTTTCTCCTGCCTCTGCCTGTTCTGCTGTGACATTATTCCCCCGCACCAATCCAGTCATGGAATGCAATACAGCAGTTGACGTATTCGGCATCGCTCGGATAACAGCAACCCCAGGTAGGTATTTATAAAAGACCTTTAACGGGACACCCGCTGCCACACTAATAATCAGCTTATCTCGCAATGGATAATCCATTAAGTCTTTAAGAACCGCTTGAACATCCTTTGGCTTCACCGCAATAATCAAAACACTGGAATTTTCGACAAGCTCCTTCAATGATGAAGCCATAACATTATATCTATCGACTAACCCTTGAAGACGACCTTGATTCTTAAGGTTAGTCACTCTAATCTTAAGCGTACTATTTGTCTTCTTAAGACCGCTAATCATAGCCTCCGCAATATTTCCCCCACCTATAAAGCCAATAGACTGAGTCATTCTTTACATCCTTTCATACCCTTAAATCTGTATTAACTTTACATTAATAGCATGCCTATCCAACGAGCCAGTAAACCCTACTTGTGTGCTTTATGAACAAACAATGTCGCCCTACTTTAAAAGATGAACTGCAGCAAGTCCCATCGTTCCCCCCCGTTGCCAGCCCCGGTCGCAGAAACAGGGATGTGTCGAGCAAGGATGGCATAGGGCGGTGCGGAACGGGAACGTGTGTGAACGTGCAATGTCCCCTTACTTTCAGATTAAAAAAAGACCCCTTTCATCCTTATCAAGGACGAAAGAAGCCTTCCGCGGTACCACCTTTATTGCCAATGCCAACTTAATGCTGCCAGATTGATCCAACAAACTTCCATTAACGGTGGAAACCGTCCGATTCTTCATCAGCGCATCACGACTGGGTTTCTGATACAGCAGGTGGAAAAACTCTCAGCGATTGCTTTTCTCTCTGAACACCAACATCTATCATACTGGGTCGATCTCATGCTTTCTCCATTATTGATTTACTATACTTTATCTCACTTATCCATAAATTTCAAGTACTATCTTTGGAAACCTTTTGAATTAGTGAATTAATAATCCATACGGGCAATTCATGAATTGCCCCTAAACCCTCTATTTAAGTGCCTCTACTACAGCATTACCCATTTCTCTAGTTCCCAGTATTTTATCCCCTGGTTTAGCTAAATCAGGTGTCCGATATCCCTCTTGCAAGACCTGTTCTACCGCTCGCTCGATCATCTGAGCCTCATCTTCTAATCCAAAGGAATAACGTAGCATTAGGGCTCCTGAGAGAATAGTTGCTAAGGGGTTAGCAACATTCTTACCAGCAATATCCGGTGCCGATCCATGAGCTGGTTCGTAGAGTCCCTTACTTCCATTTAAGCTTGCCGAGGAGATCATTCCGATGGACCCCATTAGCATAGAGGCCAAATCCGTAAGGATATCCCCAAACATATTTTCTGTAACGATTACATCAAACTGTTCGGGCCAACGCACCAGTTGCATTGCTGCATTATCCACATACATATGGGTTAATTCGACCTCTGGATATTTCTTAGCAATATCAAGTGTGATCTCTCTCCAAAAACGTGAGGATTCTAGGACATTTGCTTTATCCACGGAACAAAGTTTACCACGTCGTTTAGCCGCCATCTGGAAACCGAGGTCTACAATGCGCTGGATTTCCTCCTCAGTATAAACTAACGTATCAAAGGCACTTTTAGGATTTGACCCTCTTCCTTTCTCACCGAAGTATAGTCCACCTGTCAGTTCGCGCAGAACGACTAGATCTACATTCTTAACTACTTCGGTACGAAGAGTAGAAGCCTCTACTAACATCGGGAGCATTTTAACGGGGCGGATATTGGCAAACAAACCTAGGGCCTTACGAATCGCCAATAGTCCCCCCAACTCTGGACGTTGTGGAGCTGGAAGTGTGTCCCACTTAGGACCTCCCACAGAACCTAATAAAATTGCATCTGCTGCCTGCGCTGCCGCTAATGTTGCATCAGGTAAAGCCTTGCCGACTTCATCAATTGCAGCTCCACCAATCAGCCCATATTCAAAATTCAGACTGGTTGAATGACCTTGTAACACTGCTTGTAATACCTTTACCGCTTCAGGGGTTATCTCTAACCCAATTCCATCTCCAGGGAGAACTAGAACGTTTGGCATTATTTTTCCTCCTCTAAACCTAGTGGGATAAGTCCACCACCACGAATCAATTCCTGCATTCAGCTCTCGTCATTCGCTCTAATTTGGATCCATCCTCGTGAAAAGGCGCGATTTACGGCTTGAAGATAACCTCGTACACTAGCTTCAATAATATCCGTACTTACCCCGCGTCCAGCAACCAAATTTTCTCCAAATTTTACAGTTACCGTAACTTCCCCTTGTGCATCTTCTCCACCATCAAGAGCTTGCAAGGAATAGTGACTTAGTTTACCCTGGGTCCCCAAGACCTTATCAATGGCTTTAAACGCCGCATCAACCGGTCCATCCCCACATGCAGCATCTGCTAATCGCTGCCCTTGATAAAGTAGACCCACTGTTGACGTGGGAACTAAATGGGTTCCACTTGAGACTTGTAAATAATCTAAGGTTATCTGATCTGCTTTCTCCCTTTGCTCATCTACTAAGGAGAATAAATCAGCTGTCGTTACTTCTCGTTTACGATCAGCCAGTAATTTAAAGCGAGAAAACAGCTCTTCAAATTGACTCTCTTCTAGATCCAGCCCTAGGTCCTTTAGACGTTGCTGAACAGCATGTCGCCCCGAATGTTTACCTAGGACAATAGATTCCACATCCACCCCGATAACGCTTGGTGACATAATTTCATACGTGGATCGTTCTTTAAGCATACCATCTTGGTGTATACCTGATTCATGAGCAAAAGCGTTCTTACCCACGATGGCCTTGTTATGCTGAATCATCATACCTGTTAACCGGCTCACTAATTGACTTGTTCTGGCTATTTCCGAGGTTACAATACTTGTCTCCACATCAAATTGATCCTTACGGGTATGTAAAGCCATAACAAGCTCTTCTAAGGCAGCATTTCCAGCCCGTTCTCCGATCCCATTTACAGTACATTCCAACTGATGCACCCCTACCCCAACAGCGGCAAGGGAATTCGCCACCGCCAGACCTAAATCGTTATGACAGTGGACACTGACTCTGACCTTCTCTATCCCGATTGTGCGCTCCATAATTGCACGTAAAAAGGCAGAATACTCTTCGGGTGTGGCATATCCCACAGTATCAGGAATGTTGAGTACGGTTGCGCCAGCTTGGATCACTCCAGAAAAAACCTTAGCTAGAAAATCCACCTCGCTGCGTGAGGCGTCTTCAGCACTGAACTCAATGTCAGATACTTTAGACTTTGCCAAGCGTACAGCATGAATGGCTTGATCCAAAACATCTTCAGGAGATTTCTGCAATTTATATCGCATATGAATGGGAGAGGTGGCGATAAAGGTATGAATACGCGGGGACTCTCCACCAGAAATCGCTTCCCATGCACGTTCAATATCATTGGTATTCGCCCTAGCCAAGGCGGCCACACTTACGTTTCTAACTTCCTGGGCAATCTTACGAACTCCTTCAAAGTCTCCAAGGGAGGCAATCGGAAATCCTGCTTCGAGAACATTAACTCCAAGCTTACTTAACTGATGAGCGATTTGTAATTTTTCATCTGCATTAAGAGCTACTCCAGGAGATTGCTCACCATCTCTTAGGGTTGTATCAAAGATCTCGATCCGGCGCATTACTCTAACTTCCTTCCGATAACATTACTGAAATAAATTATCATTATTGCAAAGAGGCTTGAGATCTTTCTTTATCTATGGAAGATGACAATAGTCTCCAATGAAGACTATTGTCATCAAAAGCTTATCCACATAAAAACGGAAGATTACTCGTGTTTTTTCAGCCAGCTCATCATTCCTCTTAATTGTTCCCCAACCTTTTCAATAGGGTGATTAGCTTCGATACGAGTCATTGCGTTAAAGGTCGGGCGATTGGCTTGGTTTTCCAGTAACCAGGCTTTTGCAAAACGACCATCTTGGATTTCTTCGAGCACACGTTTCATTTCTTTACGGGTTTCTTGGTTAACAATACGTTTACCAATGGTCATATCTCCATATTGAGCAGTATCAGATACAGAATATCTCATCCAACTCATGCCGCCTTCATACATTAAGTCAACAATGAGTTTTAGCTCATGTAAGCATTCAAAGTAAGCAATTTCCGGCTGATAGCCTGCTTCGACTAAGGTATCAAAACCAGCCTTTACGAGTTCGGAAGCTCCTCCGCAAAGGACTGCCTGTTCTCCAAATAAGTCAGTTTCAGTTTCCTCACCAAAGGTTGTTTCCAATACACCGGCTTTTGTAGATCCAATTCCTTTTGCGTAAGCTAAGGCTAATTCTTTAGCTTTTCCGGTAGCATCTTGATGAACTGCAATCAAGGCTGGTACTCCTGCGCCTTCAGTATAGGTACGACGCACTAAATGACCTGGGCTTTTTGGAGCCACCATAAAGACATCTACATCACTTGGAGGAACGATTTGTCCGAAGTGAATATTGAATCCATGAGAAAAGACTAAGGCCTTTCCTGATGTGAGATGTTTTTTTATTTCTTCATTATAAACCTTACTTTGGGTTTCATCTGGAAGCAGAATCTGAATTACATCCGCGCGCTTAGCTGCTTCTTCTACCGTCATGACTTCAAATCCAGCTGCTTGCGCTCGTTCTGTACGAGCACTACCCGGACGAAGTCCGATTACCACGTTTAGTCCTGAATCTTTTAGGTTTTGGGCCTGAGCATGACCTTGGCTGCCATAACCCATAACTGCGATGACCTTACCTTTTAACAACTCTAAATTAGCATCTACTTCATAATACATTTTCGCCATTTTTCCATAACTCCCTTTCAACTTTAGCCTGTCTAGCAGGTCCTATTTATTATACAACATCTGACAAAATCTTTTCTATGTTTCGGATCGCAAAATTGCAACCTTTCCAGTGCGTACTAACTCAAGTAATCCATAAGGTCGAATTGCACGAACAAAGGCGTCTATTTTAGGGATATCACCCGTTAACTCTACAGTAATATTTGTTCGTCCCATATCTACTACCCGTCCTCGGAAAATATCAACGGTTTGAAGAACCGCTGAACGTGTTTCAGTGCTTACCTGGACACGAATTAACGCTAGCTCTCGATCGACTACACTTTCTCCGGTCAAGTCTGAGACTGAATGTACAACCACTAGTTTGCTCAGTTGATTCCTAACTTGCTGAATGATTTGATCATCCCCATTAACGACAATTGTCATACGAGAAAGTTCAGGATCTTCAGTCTGACAAACTGTAAGACTATCGATGTTGTAACCCCTACGCGTGAATAATCCCGCCACCCGAATCAAAACGCCAGGGTTATTTTCCACTAGAACTGCAAGTGTATGCAACATATTATTACCTCACAATCATTTCAGTAATAACCTTACCCGGTGAGACCATTGGTAAAACATTTTCATGCTCCGAGATTTTAATATCTACCAGCACTGCCCCAGGATGTTTAAAGGCTTCCTCAAAGGCGCTGCGCACATTCTCTAGAGAATTCACATGGATCCCCCGAATACCATAGGCCTCTGCCACTTTAACGAAATCCGGGTTACCTTGAAGTTGAATTTGACTATACCGCTCTCCATAGAACAATTTTTGCATTTGCCGAACCATTCCTAGAACCCCATTATTAAGCAGTACAATTTTTATGGGCAGATTATTCTGGGCAATTGTCCCCAACTCTTGAATCGACATTTGAAACGATCCATCCCCTGTCACCAATACAACCCTATCCTCGGGACGAGCTATTTGCGCACCTATTGCGGCAGGAAGTCCATAGCCCATGGCTCCCAGCCCACAGCTGCTCGCGTAATTGCGTGGATTTACTGTGGGATAATGCTGAGCTACCCACATTTGATGTTGACCTACATCCGTAGTGATGATGGTTTCTCCTCCTGCAATCTCTCCTAGACATTCCATCACCATCTGAGGGTTAAGCCTGTCCTTATCATAATTTAAAGTATGATTTTCCTTCCATTCACGTAACTGATCCCACCAATCTGCCACGTCGGGCAAAACAAATCCTGGCAAGGCCTCGAGAATCTCTTCTAAGACTTGACGAGCATCCCCAACAATTTGAATATCCGTTCTAACAACTTTACTGATCTCGACAGGGTCAATATCAATATGAATAACTTTAGCATTGGTCGCAAATCGATCCCCAGGACCATTCGTTACACGGTCATCAAAACGCACGCCGACTGCGATAAGCAAATCACAATCATTAACTGCATAATTAGCTGTTACCGTTCCATGCAATCCCACCATACCTAATAGGTTAGGATGTCCCAGAGGCAGGCTCCCAATTCCCATCAAAGTCGTAACTACCGGTGCTCCTGTTTTTTCAGCAAATTGTTTTAAGACACTTTCAGCTCCAGCAGTCACCACACCTCCTCCTGCATATAGAACTGGTCTGTGTGCTTCCGAAAGTGCTCTTGCTACTTCTTCAATCTTACCATTGTTATCTCGACCAAAAATCTTGTATCCCTTTAATTTCATTTCATTAGAAAAAGGTACAACATTTTCCTCAGCTAATACATCTTTGGGAAGATCAATGAGGACAGGCCCAGGACGACCAGTCCGGGCTATATAAAAAGCCTCCTTGATAATCCTTGGAAGATCACGTGGATCCTTAACTAAATATGAGTGTTTAGTGATAGGCATTGTAATCCCAATAATATCTACTTCTTGAAAGGAATCGGATCCTATAGAGCTAGTTGGAACCTGCCCAGTTAAAACAACAAGTGGGATAGAGTCTAAAAAAGCATTAGCTATACCCGTCACCAAATTCGTAGCCCCCGGGCCGGAGGTGCCTAAACAAACTCCAACTTTTCCGGTAACACGCGAATAGCCATCTGCAGCAAACACAACCCCTTGTTCATGACGTCCTAAAACATGTCGGATCGGACTATCTAGAAGGGCATCATATAATGGAAGCAACACCCCGCCTGGATAACCAAAGATGACGTCTACCCCTTCCTGCTGTAAAGCATTCAATAGGATAGTCGCACCCTTTAATCCTGTTTTTTCTTCACTCATATTCATTGCCCTCCTTATGCTTTTGCTTTACGCAGAACTGGCGAGAAAGTTGACTAGCCGAATGTATCACTGAATTTTGGGCGACACCTTCAAGTATACCTGCTGAAAGAGGAGGTGTCATTAGAATATCATTACAATGGATAAAAATGTTATCGACTGTTCCCTCTGTTACATATCCATCTTGGGTAAATGTCATCGAATCACCTCTCATAATAGTGAACAAATTAAAACCCCAAGCGCAGTCCCCTAGTAACGTGGAACTTTCCGCTTGGGTTTTTTCTACCCACGGTGTAAACCCATTCTGGATTCTGTACCGCTCGGACCAGACAGGCTCTCCCCTATCTCGGGGTGCGTATCCTCGGAACCCTAGGTACACTTCCTTTGCTTGTGTTATATTACATTTATATTGAGAACGTTGTGTATATGATACAGAATACCTTCCTCAGTGTCAACCCCAATTTTCTACAAATGGGGGAAATTCCTTTAGAATTTCCTTGTCAAAGCAAGATACTACAAGGTATAATGTCCTCTATGCAGGTACATTTGTTTTTTTGAGAGGAGTTGACTATCATGCCAATTAACATAGGCATACTGGGTTTAGGTACCGTTGGGTGTGGGGTTGTGAAGGTACTGCAGCAAAATGCTAAGGACATACAAACTCGTACCCACTGTGAACTACAGATTAAGGCAATCCTTGACCGTGATCTTCACAGAGAACGGGATATTAGCGGAAACTTTCTCCTCACAGATCAATCTGAAGAAGTTCTTCATGATCCTGAAATTGATATCATCGTTGAAGTCATGGGAGGAATTGAACCCGCCCGTACGTTTATCTTAGAGGCATTGCAACATGGAAAAAATGTCGTTACTGCTAATAAGGATTTAATAGCACTTCACGGTCATGAACTTCTAGACGCCGCCAATGCAGCGGGAAAAGATCTCTACTTCGAAGCAAGTGTCGGAGGTGGGATTCCGATTATTGCAGCTCTAAAAGAATCATTGGCCGCCAATCATATTACCGAGGTGCTTGGTATTATTAACGGAACGACAAACTATATTCTCACAGCCATGGCTGAACAAGGACGGGAGTATGCTGAAGTCCTGGCAGAAGCACAACAATTAGGGTATGCTGAAGCAAATCCTTCCTCTGATGTTGATGGCCTTGATGCTGCACGTAAACTTGCTATTCTGGCTTCCATTGCCTTTAATTCAAGAGTTGAACTCAAGGACGTTTTTGTAGAAGGTATTTCGAAAATTACGCGGGAAGATCTGGCCTATGCTACTGAACTTGGCTGCACCATCAAACTCTTAGCTATTGCTAAGCACCATGCTGAAGGAATCGAAGTTCGGGTTCATCCAGCTATATTGCCTCAAACTCATCCTCTTGCTTCTGTAAGCGGTGTTTTCAACGCCATTTATGTCGTAGGAGATGCCGTTGGGGAAACTATGTTTTACGGTCGAGGTGCAGGCTCTCTCCCCACGGGAAGTGCGATTGTATCTGATATTATGCGTATTGTTCGCAATATACAGTCCAACTCAACTTCTGGCATTAACTGTACTTGCTATCTTGACTTGCCCATTAAAGCTGCCTCAGACTTCTATACAGCCTTCTATATTCGTCTGCTTGTTAAAGACGAACCCCGTGTCCTTGCAACTCTTGCCTTACTATTTGCAGAAGCAAATATCAGCTTTGCCTCGATCATTCAAAAGCAACGTGGCGAGAATCAGGCAGAAATTGTCCTCTTAACCCATCCTTGCCGCGAAGGAGCACTTCAAGAAGCCCTCGATTCCGTCAGAGCCTACAGCAAGGTCCTTAGTATTGACAATGTCATCCGATTTGAAAAAGAAAACTAGAAATCATTACATCCCCATCAATTTTAGGGAGGAATATGATGTTTCGCATTAAGATACCCGCAACCTCCGCCAATCTCGGACCTGGATTTGATTGTATGGGCATGGCCCTTCAACTATATAATACAATTACAATTGAAAAAAACCGACCGTTTCGCATCTCATTAGCTGGGTCTTACAGAGACGGGATCCCAGCAGATGAAAGCAATCTCGTCTGGCGCACCATGTGCCATTTCTGGGACCTTATCCATTACCCTACTCCCACACTCGATTTAACCTTTGAAAACTGCATTCCTCCTGCTCGAGGCTTAGGAAGCAGTTCTGCAGCCATTGTCGGTGGGCTTGTAGCAGCGAATCTAATTGCTGGATCACCCTATACTAAGCTAGAATTACTTCAAGTGGCCGATGCCTTAGAAGGGCACCCAGACAATGTAACCCCTGCTCTATATGGGGGAGTAACCTTATCAGTACCTACAGAGAGAGGCGTTCTTCCAAGAATCTTGGTTCAATCCCCCAACCTAAAAGCAGTTGTTACTATTCCAGATACTCATCTAAACACCAAACGTGCGCGAGGTATCTTACCTCCAGAAGTTCATCGTAAAGATGCCGTTTTTAATATCTCCCATGCCTCACTACTTACCGAAGCCTTTATCCGCGAAGAGTATTCCCTCTTAAGAGAAGGAATGCGCGATACACTTCATCAAAATCAACGAGCTTCGCTCATTCCCGGCTTACTCGAAACACTAGAAGCCGCTCTTCAAACTGGAGCCTACGGTGCCGCTCTAAGCGGTTCCGGCCCCACGCTCTTGGCTCTTATCCCCAATAGCTCTGAGTCAGATGTTCCCCAAAGTATGGTAACAACCTTAAAGAACCATGGTATCAATGCTCAATCCATGGTTCTAGAAATTGATGTCAATGGAGCTTCATCGTCAATAACAGGGTAACAACTTGTACATCTTCCGCATAGTCTATTTTAGGACTTGCTCATAGCAGGACCAATATAGAATTAGGGGGATTTCAGTGTCAGATTTAGTTATTTCTGCTGATGAAGAAGCTTCCGTTCAATCCTTCCCATTTAATAGTATTGGTATGTTAATCGGTGCTTTTGCAGCCGGAATTGGCCTTTTTCTCATCGGCTCTCCAACTTCCGGTCCAGTCACTGCGATTGTCGGCTTTATCCTTTTCCTACTTGGAGTTATAATTTTTACCCTTTAAGTATGTATTATCAGTGAATTCATCAGTAATGCCTCACTACGGTATGAAATCTAATTGTAAAGTGCAAAAAGGAGGGCTTGCGCCCTCCTTTTTGTGGTAGTTAAGCCTAAAACACAACATTCAAGAGGCTTAACACCTTTTGAATTGGATTTAAAAGTGTTGCTTGATCTGATCCCGCAAACAAAAGGCCCACTGCCCTATTATTCTCATCCAATACTAATGATCCACTATCCCCACCGGCAGACATATCGGTGGCTAAAATCTGATTGTCAAACCGCAAAGTTCTACCGCTGCCATAGCCGACATTAAGAGCTACCTTCACCGCTCTGATTTTACCAGTGGTTAGACCCGTTGTCCGGCCAGACTTTTTAATATTCATACCCACTCTTCCAACTATAGTCCCTTGAACTCTGCCAATTCCAATAATTTCCGGAACAATTATTCCATTATTTAGAGGCTGGGCCAAAGCACAATCTACATTATTTCTTCTGGGATACTCATTTAAGGCTACATATTTTATCAATCGAGCAATCGCATCGTTTGAGATACGTCCACCATCACTTGCTCCTGGTTGAAGGATCAAATCTCCAATTTTGGCTCTCCTGTCCCTTCCGTTTGAGGAGTTCGCTAAAACATGATTATTAGACAGAATAAGCGGTTGTCCATTCTTTCTATCATACACTACGGCTCCAAAAGTTCCTGCTGTAATTAGATAATGTCCGATACTGACTCCCGGAGCGGATGGTTTCATACGTTCTGTATAGCTTTCAAGTGCAATTGCAGGATTCCCTGCCGAATATGCCTGCATATCCCCAACTTCAATAACATCTGTTATTTTTCCATTTAGTTTATGGGGAACAATCTGATCTTTTTGTAATTGCTCTAAAGGAATTTTTCGTTTCACAAGGACTAAAATCGCTTTTTTCGTTGTTGTAACTCCCCCAGTTTCCTTGAAACCCTGCCCAACCCCAATAACCTGGGGAAGAGTCATTAATTCTTCCTTGCTTTTCCTATTCATCAATAATCCCCCCGTTTGCCATTTTTACAGCATATGGAAAATTGGACAAACAGGTGACAAGCCTTGTGATCGGTTATTATAAGCAAATGAACCTAGTCCGGCATATCCTATAGAAACAAGGTTTCTAAGTATTCTGATCGCTTAGAAAGGAAGAAGAGGTTCATATGATGAAAAGTTATGACTCTATTCGCTTATTTAAGAAAAGCAGGGAAACCGACAATGAAATCCAAGAACTAATACCGAAGGATGATTTGCCAAATTCGGAACAACCATTATCTGAACTCATTATTACACCATTTGAAATTAAAGATAAGAGAACTTCCCCACAAACAAATTCTATGCAATCCCTCCTCTCTCCTGATGGCATCTCAAATGTCATCCAAAAAGCATTAACTAGTCTGGGTATTGACAGCAAAAAAACTAGTGACCTATTTATGAATTTTCTAATAAGAACTATCTTTAAAAAACCCAAGTGATGTTGGTCTAATTAGAACTTAGATAGCGCCAGATGTCAGGACTGACTAGTACGAAAACGTCCGCTGTTGCCGAACTATATTTCAGCGACAGCGGACGTTTGGATTCATTGAAGAGGACGACTAGTCTGACTATGATTTTAAATTATCTAAGTATTTGACAGCCTGTAAAGCCGCAGTCCCGCCCTCTCCTGCAGCTTTTATCAACTGATAAGGTTGACCTGTACAATCTCCTGCAGCAAATAAGCCGGGCAAGTTTGTCTCTAATTTATGGTTGACTTTAATTGAAGACTCTTCCATTTCTAAACCTGCCACAAGCTGCTCAGCAGGTAGAGTATCTCTCAAGATGAATACTCCAGCAACGGATAACTGTTCCTCTCCAAGGTCAAGTTGTTCGACCATTTGAACACCAAGGATTTTCTGCACCCTCCCTTTTTTAACTTCAATTCGTGGATCAAGCTTCGAAATGCCACTATAATAGGGGATATAATAGACTTTAGAACAGATATCAGCCATATAATTTGCTTCTTCTTCCCCTTCTTGATTGTACGAAATGATGGCAACTTGCTTATTTTTATATAAAGGTCCATCACAGGTAGCGCAATATCCTACCCCCTTACCCAGTAATTCAGCTTCACCAGGAAATAATTTACCCGTTGTTACGCCAGTAGCGATAATAACCGTATCCGCTTCAAAGGATTGATCTTTACCAATAAGCGTATATGGCGGTCCAGGATAGATATTTGTCACTTTAAATTGTGTAATTGGTATTTCCTTTTGCTTAACATGATCCAAAAAGCGTTGACGTAATTCTTCTCCACCAATTTCAGGGAAACCAAGCCAATTGTCAACTTGTGGGGCTTTCGAAAGTTTAGGACTACAAAATTCGGAACCCAGTAATACGAAATCACGATTACGTATCTTCGCATTAAGGGCCGCAGACATGCCCGCGGGTCCACAACCGATAATCGCCAGTTCATAGTGATCTTTTAGCATATTAAGATCTTCCGACATCAATTAATCCTCCTTTTATTGTTTATTATCTGCTGTTAGTGTTCCCGAATTAGAGAAAAGTAAATGCAATAAAACAAATCGAGACCTTTGCGGTCTCGATGACGGTAAACCCAATCAATGTGGGGCAGTTATTAGGCCAGCTTTAAACAAACTCACGTAGACTCTTTTTCCACTTACAGGCCTGCTCTCGAATAAAACAACCTCTGCAACCATGAACTTACCAAGCTTCTTAGTATAAACCATAGAAAAATCAATAGTTCCTAGGCTAGGACGAGAAGCTAAGGTAATATGGGGCTTAAATTGTCGCTCGTCCAACTTAAAACCTTTGGTTTGGAGTTCACGATGTAGTTCATTCCTTAGACTATTAAGTTCAGTTAAACATCCTTGGACCGCTGTCCATAAAGTATGAGGCCTTTTAAAAGAGGGAAATGCTCCCACTCCAGAGATGTTTAGATCAAAGGATTTATAGTTGCTTGCTACTTTCGATATTGTCTCGTTGAGTACTGGAATCTTATCTTTGCCCAATTCCCCTAAAAATTCCAAGGTTATATGAAAATTATCCTGTGATTTAAACGATCCATTGACCCCAAGAGCTCTTAGTTCGGACTGAAAATTAACTAGAGCATGTTTAATCTCAACCGGCAAATCTATGCCAATAAATAATCTCATCGACGATACCCCTTATAGAATGATTTAGTTCTTTCGAACAAGCTTCTGACGTAACGATGTCAATAGCTTGTTCTTTTGCTCTTCATTCTCAAAGATTCTAAGCGGTATTATATGTGCCGAATTTGCATTGACATAGATGAAAATATGCTCTTTGTCTTCAACAATATTTTCTATTCCACTGAAATGAGTCCTTGCTTCAGTGTGCTCACTTCTATCAACAATTTCATGTTCTGAGATCGCTAAGTTATGAGTTCCTACCACACTATTGTGTTTCCCTTCAGCAAGCATCTTGGAAATTTTTCTTGATACGATTTTCTTTAAGCGTTTCGGATAATATGCAACCCAATACAAGTAAAGGAGTATGAAAGCCACGAACCAATACCCTAACGGCATACTCGTAAATTGTCTAAGAAAGAAGGGTAAGATTAAAAAGGATAAAGAAAAGATATACCGTTGTAAAAAAAACGAACGCCTAGTCAGCTTAGAATAGGTAATATGGAAAAGATTGAAAGCAATTAAATCCTGTTCATTCAGTTTGTACTCAAAATTCATATAGATACTCACTCCTTTGTTTATTATTTGTGTATGCCCAAAAATGGTATAGCCCAAACAATGCAACTATGATTAATTTTCCAAACCCCACTAAATAGTTAATGGTCTAAATCCTTCCATTAAGAAAAACGCTACGCGTCTTTTTATCTATACTTTCTGAGGCGTAGCCGAAGAATCTTGACTTCTGCACTATTTCACACAAGTTAAGATCCTTCGCTGCGCTCAAGTTGATATGAGTGAAAGAGGACCCTAAAGTTATACTTATGACAGTACAAGAAAACACTGCCCTAAAAGAGCAGTGCCATAATCAATTCTAAGAGTATAATACAGTGAAATGGCCTGTCTAACAAGTCTTTAAGAATTCTTTTATAGACAATCGTAAATTTTCTTTGGACATCAGACATCTTGCTTTAAATGAGATGTCTGATAGAATATAATGACTAAACTTTTAGGGAGGATCTTTTTATGAAACGAGAAGGAAGAAGTCTGGCAGAAAATATAGCAGATGATATTCTCGCTATGATTACCATAGATAAAAAGTTCGCAATAGGAGATAAACTCCCCAATGAAAATGAGCTTTCTGCAGATCTACACGTAAGCCGCACGACGTTAAGAGAAGCTATACGCATTCTAGTCGCTCACAATGTTCTGGAAATCCAACGTGGAAAGGGAACCTATGTTAAGAATAACCAAGAGTTAAACGAAGAGTTTGGTTTAAAAGAACTTTCAACCCTTCAGTTAGGTGTCAAAGATTTATATGAAATGCGTCTAATCTTTGAGCCCCAATCAGCCTATTATGCCGCAAAACGAGCAACCGATAAAGAACTTGAGCGCATTTTGTATTATGGCAGGTTAGAGGAAGAAATGATATTGAACAAGCAAGATCGAACGGAGGTTGAGCAGGCCTTTCACAAATCCATCGCCAAGGCAACTCACAACGAGTTTATGAATCGGTTGATGCCTATTCTTTATCAGGCCATTGATAAAGGAGTCCTTTTGTCTGACTCAAATGAAGAAATGGTGCAGAATACCTTAAATGATCATCGAATGATTATGGAGTTTTTAGCAAAACGAGATGCCGAAGGTGCTAAAACTGCCATGAAACTTCATATCATCCATGCCATGAGAGGTTTTGGAATCATCGAAAGTTGAACGAGCCATTAGTATAATTTTCACATAGACATTAGACATCATACAATTTATAATGTAGGTATACAACTACTATAAAAGAGGTGTTTGTACAATGAATAGTGATGCAGTAACCAAAACTTCACCACACCGCGCCTTATTTCATGCTCTAGGATTGACTAATGAGGAAATTGAACGTCCCTTAATCGGCATTGTAAGCTCGAAAAACGATATTGTCCCGGGGCACATGAATCTAGATAAAATTGTCGATGCTGTAAAGTTAGGTGTCGCCATGGCTGGAGGAACTCCTCTTGTTTTCCCTGCTATTGCTGTATGTGACGGCCTAGCAATGGGACATCAAGGAATGAAGTATTCCCTTGTCACTAGAGAATTGATAGCTGACTCTACTGAGGCTATGACACTTGCCCATGCCTTCGATGCACTGGTTATGGTTCCAAATTGTGATAAAAACGTTCCTGGATTGTTAATGGCTGCAGCAAGGTTAAACATTCCAACCATATTCGTCAGCGGCGGTCCAATGCTTGCTGGTAAAGTGGATGGGCAGAAAATTAGTTTTTCCAATGTTTCAGAAGCAGTCAGCGAATACCAAGCAGGTAAGATCACTAAAGAAAAACTACAGGAATATGAAAATAAAGGCTGCCCAACCTGTGGTTCCTGTTCTGGCATGTATACCGCCAACAGTATGAACTGCCTAACGGAAGTATTGGGAATGGGATTGAAAGGCAACGGAACGATCCCTGCTGTTTATTCGGCTCGTATTCAGCTAGCAAAGCACGCGGGTATGCAAATTATGGAGTTGCTGAAAAAGGATATCCGGCCAAGAGATATTATGACGAAGGATGCCTTTGAAAATGCTTTGACCTTAGATATGGCCTTAGGCTGCAGTACAAACAGTATGCTGCATCTTCCTGCGATTGCTCATGAATGCGGCATTGAATTAGATCTGGATATCGCTAATGCAATTAGTGACAAAACTCCAAATCTCTGCCACCTTGCACCTGCTGGGCATAACTTTGTAGAAGAACTTGATGAAGCTGGCGGCATCTACGCGGTCATGAATGAAGTCAACAAATTAGGTTTAATCAAAACGGATTTAATCACCTGTTCAGGTAGAACTGTAGGCGAAAACATCGCAGGTTGTATAAATAAAAATACTGAGGTCATTAGACCTGTCGAAAACCCTTACAGCAAAACAGGCGGAATCGCCGTATTGAAAGGGAATCTCGCTCCTGACTCCTGTGTTGTCAAACGCTCTGCAGTTGCACCAGAAATGTTAAAACATGAAGGACCTGCAAAAGTATTTGATTGCGAAGAAGACGCTATGCAAGCGATTAATAGCGGCCAAATCACCCCGGGGGATGTTGTAGTCATTCGATATGAAGGTCCAAAAGGCGGGCCTGGCATGAGAGAAATGCTGAATCCTACCTCTGCTATTATGGGACGGGGACTTGGAGAAAGCGTTGCACTCATTACAGATGGGCGGTTCAGCGGTGCTACAAGGGGCGCAGCAATTGGTCATGTTTCTCCTGAAGCAGCAGTAGGAGGTAATATTGCTTTGATAGAAAGCGGAGATATTATCCAAATTGATATTATGGCTAATGAAATTAATATTAAAATTAGTGACTCCGAACTAGAAAAACGAAGAGCGGCTTGGAAACCCAGAAAGCCTCGTATTACAACTGGGTATCTTGCAAGATATGCCGCTGCCGTAACGTCAGGAAATAAAGGCGCTATTTTAGAATAAGTGAACAATAAAATTACAAAAGCAACCAGCAAAACACTTAGGCATTTAGCTGGTTGCTTTTTGTTGTGTCCATCAAGGTTATAGGGGCATGTCCATCTTACTCCACGCCATATTAATGACTATTTCGCCTGTTTCTGGTTGAACTTCCTGACTAACATATGTAAACCCATTCTTGATATAGAATCTTCTGGCAGCATTATTCTTGCTATACACCCCTACGAGCAATTGCTTTTTTACTTTTTTGGCTTGCTCAAGCAAATGAGTACCGATTCCCACACCTTGCTTGCCTGGTGAAACAAATAAACCTCCAATGTAGTTTCCTACTAAAGATATAAAACCAAATAAATTACCATTTTCCTCGGCTATCCACGTTTCTGCCTGTGGTAAATACTTGTTTCTTAACTCATCTTTATGAGATTCCCACATTTCCTTGGCAATAAAGGAATGTGCGATGACACTTGCATTGTACCATATCTCTACCAATTCCTCTGTATCGGTATCCTGGAAATGCCTAATAATCATTAGTACCACTCTCTGGAAAAAGCAACCTGCGCAAACGCTCTAGTTCTTCTTCTAAATCCTCACGTTCTGCTACCATGCTTGGTTGAACGGAATGGAAGGGCCAGCGCGCTTTTACGTCGGCCAACTTTTGCTCCACAATATTAAGTTGAAGTAACAGCTCCTGGGGATCTATGGGTTGCTCATTTCCACTGATCCTTTGTTCTTTCTTATCCATCCAGATTTTCCTCCTCTGGCACAACAAATGTAATAGCTCCATGCATACACTGTTCCATACAGGTTTCACACTCGACACAAATTGTGGGGTCCACGACCGGAAGATGTGAAAGCATAGTTATTGCCTGGACGGGGCATGCATTTACACATCGTTTGCACCCCCGGCACAGCTTTTCTAAGATGAACGCAGCCATATCCAGCTCCAACTCCCCTCATCATCAAGAGAAAAACACGGTTTTTCTCTTAGCAACCAATATCCCCCCATATACCCCGGTATGGTATTGTATTGTATTTTTAATATATTCGCCTCTCGTCCATTTGTCAACCCTTCTGAGTAGTATCTTTTGAGATGTCACAATTATCTCATCCAAATTTTCACGTACTATAAAGTCATAATCAGGACACTCAAATTTATTCCTCTTGTATTATAATGATTCTATTGAAAGCAAAGGAGAGTTTAGGCATGGAGGATATATCCGTATTGCGTAACGAAGATTTGAAAAGACGACTACAAACATTGTCAGAGGAATTAGAAGAGTTAGAAGAGGAACGAGACTATGTACTTAAGCAGACTGGTCTGCATCTTCCTGGTCATACGGTTAAGCGATATGAAGCTGAGACTCAGGCCTTAAAAGAATCCATCGCAGCCTTAACCGCAGAACTAGATCTTCGCAAATAGTTTTCCAATATAAGTGGGTGTAAGGAAACTAATAGTTCCTTACACCCACTTTATAAATCAATGGCTCTGGTCGACGAGAGATAAGTAGGCTCTTTTAACTATTTAGTAGGCTTACTTACGCAAGATTCTTGTCACTGCTCAACTTAATCTGATCCGCTAGGTTACGCGCAATTTGATCAAAGTCAGATGATCGATAATCCTCAATTTTACCTGCATCGGATAGTGTCGCTAGATTAGGATCAAGGGGAAGAGCCCCTAAGAAAGGAATCGAAGTACGTTTCGCTTCTTCTTCTCCCTGTGGTTTCCCAAAGACTTCTATTTTCTTACTACAATCGGGGCATTGGACATAGGCCATGTTTTCAATCAGCCCATAAATTGGCGGTTCATAATTACGTACCATTTTAATTGCTTTTCGTACCACCATATTCGCCAAGGCCTGCGGGCTTGTTACCATCACGACACCATTAATCGGCAAGGATTGGAAGATGGTAATCGCTACATCCCCAGTCCCTGGAGGCATATCAATCAAAAGATAATCCAATTCTCCCCAAATGACATCCTTCCAGAACTGGTTTACGACTTGAGTGATCAATGGTCCACGTAAGATAACAGGGTCATCTTCATTTTCAATCATCAAATTAAGAGACATAATCTTTATTCCGCCGCGACTTGTTGGAGCAATAATACCACCTTGGCTTGCTCCTGCCCTTTCCTTAATTCCAAAGATTTTAGGAATACTTGGTCCAGTTATGTCCGAATCTAGAATACCAACTTTAAATCCTTGGCGCATGAGACTTACGGCTAACATACCTGTTACAGAAGATTTTCCAACTCCACCTTTTCCACTCATAACAGCAATGACCTTTTTAACATTACTGGCTTTCTGCGCCTTGGTTAACTGAGGCGCACTCGAACAGCTCTCTGTGTTACATGAACCTGCTGCAGCACAGCTATTACATGACTCGCTCAACTTTTCTGCCTCCCATTTTCAAATAATATAAGTACCCTTGTACTAACGAGTACAAGATTAATCTTACTCCTCAAATTCTTTGTTTGTCAAGGTTTGTCGGTACTTAAGGGTTGTTTTACTTAATTGGTAAAGAATTAACCTAGTATTCTATTATCCTTACTTAGTGATGATGGTGACCGTGCTCATGACCATGATCATGGGAGCAAACTGAACCTGTACTTACGATCTTACCCAAGGCATAGCGATTTGCTACATCAGCCACGTTCCCCGATGCACCCGATACTACCTCAAGGCCTACAGCATGAAGACCATTAATCATTCCTCCACCGATACCGCCGCAAACAAGAACTTCGATGCCTTTACTTTTAAACATATTAGCTAGTCCTGCATGCTGATGCTGAAGACCCGTTGAACTTAGTAATTCAACAAAACGAGCCTCATTTCCTTCAATCTCAAACACTGAGAATCCTGCGGCGCGTCCGAAATGCGGATCTAAGTCCTCACCATTTGTTGGAATTGCTATTTTTTTTGACATAGTATTAAACCTCCTAAAACTAATTTTTTCAGACCCGACAGCTTCTACCTATAATCCTCATCTAGTCCCCTCGTGATGACCGTGGTTACAGAAACGTTTAGACCCTTTGTTAATCCTCATCTTTTTCATGCTCCCACACATTGGACAAGGGATTTCATATCCGTGTTTCCCCCCTGCGGCACATGGTACAACCTCCCAGACATGTCCACATCCAACACACTCAAACACTCGGTTTTTCATTAAATAGTGACCACCTCGAATGATTATAGGTCGTCCTTCTACTAAAGCAGAAGCAATTTTTGACCTAGCAGCACCTAAAATTCGCTGAAACGTAGCTCTGGAAATCCCCATTGACGCTGCACAATCGACTTGATCCAAACCTACTTTGTCTTTAAGGCGAATGGCCTCCAATTCCTCCAGCTTAATATTTGTTTCTTCTAGATATGTTTGTCCAAGAGGAATAAACGTTTGGCAGACTATTGCATCGTCGATCAGGCCACAACAACGTTGCCTTGGCATTGAGCCTCCTTTTGGGCATATGCTCAAATAAAGTATATCAAATTTATTTAATAATGCAATTAAAACTCTAAAAAAATAGTAAAATTTAAGAATTCACCAATTCGTATTTAGTGTTTCACGGGTTTTTACTCTTATCCATGATTTCACTGTCACCTATTAACTATAATAAAAAAACCGCCACCAAGAAAGGTTGACGGTAGACTAAAAGAGTTATTGATTTAGTTTCATAAGGGTTTCAATAGCGTTATTCAGCACCTCTTGACGATCCTCCCCTGAGTCGATGGCCTCTAGAAGGCAGGAACTTGCATAACGTTGTGCGATTATAACAGATGTTTTATGTACAGCTGAACGAATAGCTACAAGTTGTAATAAAATTTCTTCACAGCTCTTCTCTTCCTCTATCATACGTTCTACCCCTGAAATATGACCACGCACAGTCTTTAATCGCGTTAGAATGTTATGTACTTCTTCGGGATTAACTTCTTTCAAAAGACACATTCCTTTCATATTTAGTTTACTGTTATCCCTAAATTTTTGTTATGCAAATCACAAACCTTGGGCACTGCTTCTTTTCCTCATACACTTATGTACGGTAAAGTTTAATATACTTCTGATAACTATTTAAGACACGCCCTACATAGTCTCGCGTCTCTTTAAATGGAATATCTTGTTTGCGAATATTTCCGGGGTCAATCTGGCCCGATTTAATCCATTCTTTTACATGTCCTTGTCCACCATTATAGGCAGCAATTACTAGGGTTTGATTATTAGAAAATAACTTTTGGAGACTAGCCAGATACCATGTACCATATTGAATATTCTTCTCAGGATTTAGCAAATCCTTGTCACTGTATTCTTTATCTCCAATACTCTCAGCAATTGACTGTGCCGTCTTAGGCATCAATTGCATTAACCCTTTAGCACCCTTATTTGATTCAGATTGAGGAAGGAACTTGCTTTCTTCTCGTATTACTGCAAGCACGAATAAAGGATCAACGCCGTAAAGAGCTGAGTATTTCTCTATAATAATCCTATGTGGGTAGGGATAAATAATCTTCTGCAAGTCTGATTGTTGCCATATACTATACCCTAGTAGGACGGCAAGAATAACAAGCAAAGTAATCTTTTGTCCATTTATCCAACGCTTAAATCTCTTTTTAGCCATCCCATCTCCTCTTCTCAATATAAAGGTCATTATCGTAAGTTTATTAACTTGGCTCTGATAATTATGAATGATTAACATTAAGTCTTTGTAGTAATTTTTCCCACGCATGTTCAAGTTGTTTTACTGTTTGACGTTCATTTCCAGAATTATCGATGACAACATCTGCTCGTTGACGTTTTTCATCTAGCGATCCTTGGGCAGCTATACGGGCTTCAATCTCGTCAAGACTCAGCTTGTCCCTTGTGAGAACGCGAGAAATCTGCACGTCCTTAGGTACCCACACAACCCAAACTTCATCCACAGAGGTTTCAAGCCCTGCTTCGAAAAGCAACGGTACATCCCATACACAAACCATAGCCCCGGACTTCCTTAGAGCGTCTTTCTCCTCGTTCATGCATTCCTTCACGCGAGGGTGCACGATGCGCTCTAAGCGCTTTCGTGCATCATCATCATTGAAAACCCTTACTCCTAATCGTGAACGATTGATTTGCCCATTGTCAGTTTGAATATCCGAGCCGAATTCTTCGATCAGTCTTGTAATCGTTCTCTGATCCGATTGCAACAAACGGTGAACCGTTTTGTCAGCATCAAGCACTGGAACCTCTTGCTTAATAAACCATTGGGCCACTGTAGATTTACCGCTCCCGATTCCACCAGTCAGTCCGATATTAAACATGTGTATCACCTCAGATCAATTTTCCAAGTCCGATCAAAATTAATACTGCTCCAGGCAAATATTCCGCTTTATCTGTCCAATTGACTGGTATTTTGCCAGCCATTTGTTGTCCTAAACGCAACATCATAATCTGGGTCAAAGCTACGATCCCGATAACCGATATCGTCATTCCAGCCATTGCCGCACCGATTCCACTAGCAAAAGCATCGACTGCCAGTGCACTCCCCAGCAAGATACTCTCCCGTAAACTAATCACTCCAGAACCATCAACATCTGCAATATCTGGTGTCTTAAGTACCTGAATAACTAAACCAAAAAAACGTAATTGGAATCGAAATATAGGCTCTAAGGCAGGATTGGGTTGGGCCATAGCCATCGCAGGTACCGCTTCCGGAAAACCCTCCTGTTTACGGTTCCAGATTGCTTTCCCAAGCTGAAAAACCCCTAGGGTCAACAAAATTAACGCTCCCAACAAACGTGCTGGAATTAATTCAAGCCATAACGTTACCCAACCGCCAAAGAGCATGGATATTCCCATTGCCAAAACTGTACACATTGCAATAGCGATAAGTGAATTGACTGGTATCCGAATACGGCGTAGTCCATACGCCAATCCGACCCCAAATCCATCCAGACTTAAAGCCACTGCCATAAGTAGAGCTACCCCCATAATATGTATCCCTCCATCTTGCGACTTCAGGATAATATATGGAATCAAAGGCTATTTGGTGAAATCAATCATTGCCAGCGATCCATTCTTCTAATACACTATCTCTCCTGTGCCTGATCTTTTCACACTCTTCATGAAGCTTCATCGCCAGCTCATAATTAGTATCCGCGCTTGCAAGTTCCTCTTCTAGGGTTTGGAGAACTTCTTCTAACTGTTCTATTTCCAATTCAAGCTGCTTCATTCTCTTTTTTTCGCGTGCAAGATTACGGCTTTCTTGCTGATCTAAACTACTTGGCTTTGAACTACCTTCGATGGGAGTAACTTTCATTTCCTCTTGTTGTTTATATTCCTTAAACCCAGTATAATCTCCCTCAAACAGCAATAGCCCTTCAGATTTGAGTTCCGCAATTTTATTAACAACTTTATCTAGAAAGTAACGATCATGTGAAACCACAAGTACGGTCCCCTCGTACTCCTGAAGAGCTTCTTCCAGTACACCACGGGTTTCCGCATCCAAGTGATTCGTCGGTTCATCAAGCAAGAGCAAATTTCCTTGCTCTAGGAAAAGTTTACATAAAGCTAACCGGCTCTTTTCGCCGCCGCTTAGAACAGATATTAGTTTAAACACATCATCTTTTCTAAAACCATATCGTGCTAGTAAATTTCGTATCTCAGGGTCCTTTAATTTCGAGACATCGCGGATTTCATCCATAACGTTTCCAGTAGTACCTAGATTCTCGTGTTCCTGTGAATAATAAGCAATTTTTACATTTGCACCTAAACGAATCGTTCCCTTAAAAGGAACCTGTTGCAGAATCGCCTTAAGTACAGTAGTTTTGCCAATACCATTTTTGCCTAATAAGGCTACTTTATCTCCGCGCCTCAAATCTAATTCAACGTTCTTGAAAAGTGTTCGAGAACCAAAAGAAATCGAGAGGTTTTCAATTAAGAGGACTCGGTTGCCGCTTCGCCCTCCATTTCCAAGTGAAATTGAAAGTCCGTGGTCTACCTTTGTAACCTGAATCGGTTTTATTTTTTGTAACTGGCTTTCACGTCCTCGGGCTTGCTTAGAATTGACTCCAGCCTTATTTCTGCGGACATATTCCTCAAGTTTAGCGATCTTATTGGCTAACCGCTCAGCTTCCCGACCTAATGTTTTAACTTCAAGAACTTTCAGCAATTCAAATTCCGAATAGTTCCCGGTATACCCTTTAAGTCCGCCATTTTCCAGGCAAAAAACACGTGACACGGTACGATCTAAAAAGTATCGGTCATGAGAAACAATCAGCAGGGCCCCAGGATAATCTCGCAAATATCCTTCAAGCCATTCCATGGCTGCAATATCCAAATGATTCGTAGGTTCATCCAAGATCAAGAGTTCAGGTCCTCGAAGCAAAAGCTTACATAAGGCTAACCGAGTCTTCTGTCCACCGCTCAACTTCGAGACTTGGGAATTAGTCTCCGCTTCAAGACCTAGCCCTGCTAATATTCTTCGGACTAAAGCTTCTAAAGCGTAACCCCCCTGGCGCTCAAATGATTCAGTTAAGACTGCATACTGCTCCATGATTTTCTCACTAGGCGTAGAAGCCATCTTATCCTCTAACTCACGCAGTTGTTCCTGCATTTGCAATAGATCCGCTCGTTCCTGGATTACGCACTCAAAAACGCTCCCCTCGTCCTCCACAACCGGAGTCTGAGGAAGATAACCATAGGAACCTAAAATTTGAACTTCTCCACTTTCTAAGCGCACATCTCCTAAACAAGCTCGAATAAGGGTTGTTTTACCCGCTCCATTTGGACCGACCAAAGCAGCCTTTTCTCCATTTTCCAAAGTAAAACTAATCCGCCGAAACAGCGGCTCACCTGATATATCAACGCCACAATCCCGGCAAAATAAAACACTCATTTCTCTAGATAGCCCCTTTATTTTCAGTGGAAGCAAGGGCGGTTCTCTTGATTCCATGTTATATCCGCTTAGTTGCCTCTAAATTTAATAATATCACACACGCTGTTCTCAAACAAACACATAAAGTTACATCTATTTTCTATTGCACTTTTAAATTTTTGTAGTTAATAAGTAAGAGCATCTCAATTAATACACCGATCCCGATTCCAATAGCGTAAGAAATCAAATCCCTCCACAAAAATCCGTAACCTAAAACTAGTCCGCCAAGCCTGGTTGCCCTTAATGAATCAACCCATGGAGAATGGTACAATTGACTAATTTCAATAGCAAAAGAAAAAAGCAACGCAGCCACCGCAATCCATCTTGTTTCTCGACTCCTGAATAGAAGACCACACAAGAAAAAAACCATGAGTGCCCATAAAGCATCACCTAAATATAGGTTAATCCAATCCGAAAGGTATATTGAAAAACGTCTAGAACATAAACCTAGGGTCACAACAATGATAACTAGGAAAGAATAATTGATCATATGTCTCTTAGGTAACAAAAACAAGTCATTTCCTCTCCTGGAGATTTTTTTTGATATTGGGCCATAACAAGGAAAAACATACCCAGAATGAATCGCCCGACATTAGGATTTTTCAAACTAATTCCCAACATAACAAGAGAAAATAGAATTCCGGTTACTATGGGACCTAACATATCAAGTTAACCCTCCAATAATAGTATTAACTCCACCAGTTAGCATATTTTCTAGATTAGGGAATATTCAAATTCATATGATTCAGGGAGTTTAGGCATAAATTAAGTATTATTGCAATTCATATAAAGCTTTTTCATAGTCCTTAACAAAATAACGTTTGCCCTTATTGATCACTATATGCCCTTCCATCTCCAATAACATCCTCTGATGTTCAATTCCCCCAGGATACTTTGGATTTAATTCTCCATCTTTTTTCAAAGTTCGCCAATATGGAGTGATTTCTCCGCTTTCTGAATTCTGGCTTTCTTGGGACGCATTTGCAGCAAGGTTAATAAAAATTCCGGCTGTAAGATGACAAGTGAAGTCAGCATCATGTTTCTTCGCTAGATATGCTCTAATTTCGTTTGAAGTAATGATTCTACCTTTAGGAATTCTCTTCATTACCTCATCATATTCGATAGGGGCGCTATTAGCATATTACCACAGCCGAAACGCTTCGCCATGCTATTGTCAAAGCCTATGAATTCGGTCTTTGGCAAATCTCCTGAATTATTTAGTTTCTCGGTATACGTTTTTTTGACCATAGAAACTCCTCCTAAAAATTCGGATTTTCAAAGAGTTCATTAATTTAATCTCCATCCATAAGAGAATCTATGAATATATCATACCATATTTTGGAGCGACTCGATCCTGCGAATCCTCAAGATTCTTCGGACATTAAACGAGTGAGGTATAAAAAAACTAAAATATACCAATAATAAAGAAAATAGAATAAGGGAGGCATTATAATGAATTGGTTATCAAAAGCCGCTTTAATACTTGTAATTATCGGAGCTATCAACTGGTTGCTAGTCGGTGTCTTTCAATGGGACCTTGTCACTTCTCTTTTCGGTGGAGATACATTTAGAGCCTCATCTGGGTTAAGCAGGATAATTTATTCACTAGTTGGTATAGCAGGCATTTACTCTTTATCTTTCCTTTTTACAAATAATGACGTTAAGTAAAATTATTAAGATTTGTTCATAATAACTTAGACGGAACTCTTACTTTCGGAAGGGTTCCTTTTCTTATCGTTTAGGCCCAATTAAAGTTGTTCTAAACTATAGGCTTAGCGTACCAACCGTTTTCATTATGGCTAAGTGTCGAAACCCTCAGGTGTACCGACGCCCTTTTTAGCTAATCTTTTGGGCATAAACGAACATGTCTACTGTTGTTGTGCCGTCGCTTTCAGGATATAAATCTCGTTGAATTTGCAGTATCTCTAAATCATTCTTTACCAGTATTTGTCTAATGAAATCTTCCGAGTAGTAGTTGAAGAATATGTAGTCATTAGGACTAAAACTAGTTGTTTCGAAACCCGACTTTGAACCTTCCATACAACTTAAATATAGGAAACCACCCTTACTTAATACTTGACCTATATCGTCAACCAGTTTCTCAGCTTCCTCATTTGATAAATGGGGTAGGCAAAAAGACGCTATGACAGCATCATACACCTTCCCCTTTAAATTCATGTCTCTAATATCTCCAACAAGGAAGTTGACCTTTGGAGAATGTACATTTGCCCGTGCACGATTAATCATCTGTCTAGAAAGGTCGATACCTAAGATCTCAAATCCCTTATTGGCTTCGACCAGGAGCTTTGCAGTATTTCCGGGACCACATCCGACATCTAAAACCTTTGCTCTGGGCAATAGAATATTGCAGAATCCCTCTAATTTAGTCTTGTAACTCTCGAAATTCATGAACTTGTTTTGATATGAATCCGCATGCTTATCGTATGTCTCTATAGTCCTCTTCGTTTTATCCAAATATGTCACACCTTTCCAACATAGTGTATAACTTCTCGAAGGTTTGCCTACTCTTCGAAGAGTTTCCGCAAATAACGACCTCTATTTTCCAAAAAACCTCTGGTAATCTGATAATGCGAAGTATTTTCATAAGTCGTCTGAGAGATCGGTGAAGTATCGAAATCGAGAATCTGTGCACCTGGGTAAGCCAAAATAATTGGAGAATGCGTCGCAATAATAAACTGGGATTGACTGTCTTGTTCTAAATCCCTTATGATCCTCAACAAAGTGAGTTGACGAGCTGGAGAAAGAGCAGCCTCTGGTTCATCTAATAGATAGATCCCTTGTTTTCCAAACCTATTTACGAATAGAGATAAGAAGGATTCTCCATGTGATTGTTTATGTAGCGATTTTCCACCATATGGCTCATATGCAGATGGGCCGAGACTATCAATATGAGATGCAAAGTTGTATAGGCTTTCGGCCCTAAGAAAAAAACCATTCGCGATTTTCGGTGCCCAGGAAAGCCTTATGAAATCACCTAAAGCTGATTCAGCGGAATGGACTTCATAAAAGTTATTCTTACTTCCACCAGCCGTATTGAAATCACATTTAAAGGCAATAGCTTCAAGGAGCGTCGATTTTCCAGACCCGTTCTCACCTACAAAAAAAGTAACACTTTTGTTAAACTCTATCGTTTCCAATCTCTGAAACGCATTTATAGAGAATGGGTAGACCTTGTGACTTGGAATCCTTTCATTTAAAAAAATCAATCTTCGCAAAAACATTCTCATTCTCTCCCATCTTTACTCGCAAGGGCTAAGCCCTTGCTATTACCGCACAAACCAAGGAAGCCTGACTCAAAGTTATGAGAAATGCCTTTTATTCGAAGGCACTATTCTTTAGGCAAATGAGAGCTTACACCTGCTTGATAATGTTTCAAAAACATACTAAAGTATTTCTCGCAGGTTTGTTGCTCTTCAATCTCTCCAACCATTCTTAAAATTTCCATCGCCGCCTCAAGGGTACAAAGTGTTCCTTCGACCCTGCCTCTTCGTAGAACAAACTTAGTTTGATAATCCGGGGTTATTGAGACTATAGGAATATCCTTTAAATACTCGCTCTTTCGAACTATCTTTCTAGCTTCCTTCCATGTACCATCTATTAGAATAAATGCGCTTCCTAGATTCAAATAATCTACAGTTCTATTAGTTGAAGATTCCTCATCTTCGGGAAATAGTAGAAAGATTTTACCTTTATAAGAATTAATATTTTCTAATAGCCCTATTGGTGGGCTGGTACGTTCCCATAAAAAAATTTCGGTTGAGGCTGGGTTTATTAACTCGAGCAATCTTCCTGTACTAGATGGTCGGTAAAATTCCCTTTTACTGGCTAAAATCCAAAACTTTGACTTTGTTGCTATCGGACTCACTTGATTACAAATACAAGTCAATGTGGGTAACCCACACTTATTGCAACTTTCATATAATCTTGTGATCTGCTTTACCTTAAAATCATTTGCCAACCTTGCATACTCCTTGCTATGTGCTTAACGCGTTCTGAGGGTTCCAGAAGTCTGGTTACTAGATTCATGCTAAACAAATTAGTAATATTCATTTGCAGTTAGTACAATGTAAAATAATTAGTCGCTTATTTCGATTCCGTATTTGATTCTGTAAAAAATGCAAATCCAAATTGTAGATAAGATAGTTAAAACCATAAATGGGATTTCAACAAGATAGTAAGTAATCGCTACTTCACCGATAGAAGTAAAGTTATAATGATAAATTGAGTCTAAACAAAACGTATAACCTCTCGATTTATACATTCTGTACATTCTGGTCATACTGTACGTAAGTTATTGCATATGATATTATTGGAGGTGAGGGAGGAATGACTATGTTGACTGAATTACAATTTACTGAGGCAAGGAGTCAATTTTCATCCCTGTATGACTCTGTCTTCAACTCTTTTAACCCTGCAATTGTAAAAAGAAAACACACTGAACAAGTTGCAATGCTTCGAGTTGATCTGCTCAAGATGGTACTAGAAGACTACAAATTAATTCCTGAAATTATTCAAGAAGACGATGGATCAATAACACTTGCTCTTGATGCTCTTGAGATTTATGTTAATAACTCAACATTAGAGTTAGCCGCAAAGGACTTGGTCGAAGACATTAAACTATATGCCCAAGATTATTCAAACCGTTCCCAATTATTTCTTAATGCCCCAAACCGAACACACCATTTCCCATATGTATTGAGAATTATGCTATGTGAAAACGACGAAGAAATCCGTACTTTGATAGGATCGTAAGCTATGGCACCAAAGTTTGGAGATTTGAAACGTTATTGCGAGAAGAATGGTTGGGTTATGGCTCGTAACACGGATCATTGGTACTACGAAAAAGTCCTGAATGATGGAACCCTTCTACGAACAAAAATAAGCCATGCCGTTAGTAAAGAGATTCCTAAGAATCTATGGGATAGAATTCTTCGCAAACAACTTCATAAAAGTGAGAAAGACTTTTGGAAAGGACTTTAACTAGTCTTGAAGAAGGTCTTTTTTTATGACCCGAAAGCCAAATTCGATAGGGACATTTCACTTAACGTTTAAGAATTTGCGCCGCGTTATACATTAAGACCCAGACTCCAGTTGATCATACAAGACTTCGAAAGTAACAGTTTTCTAGTAACTCTGCAGTTCAGCGAGCATTTAAGGGTTCTCGGGCACTTCGTTTAATCAAATGACATATATATATTCATCAAATAACTTACACCAAAACTATATGTAATGGCAACTCACTCAAAATGCTTTTAATTTAATTAGTCGTCGCCTGACTGTTCAAATAACTTAAGTCTTCACTTCATTGAAGCCTCTATTTCATATTTCATAGCCGAAGAATCTTGACTTCTAAACTATTTCACACAAGGTTAAAGATCCTTCGCTGAGCTCAGGATGACATGAGTGAAAGAGGACCCTAAAGTTATACTTTCTGATTCGTCAAAAAAGCTAGGGGTTTCCCCCTAGCTTTAAATCCATTCTTAAACAACTCCTGACCTGGATGGATTGCAAAAAACCGCAAACTGTCTTATCAGTCTACTTCTGACATCTAAAACAATATACCGTCGTACGACCTGCCAGACGAATGCGTTCTAGCGTCTGCCCACAGGCCTTGCAGGGTTCCCCGCCCCGCCCGTACACTTGTAGGGCCTGTTCAAAGGATCCTTTTTCTCCATTGGCATCCCGATAATCCCGAAAAGAAGTGCCCTGAGCATCGATTCCTGCTTGAAGCACATTTTTAATAGCGCCATGGAGTCTTAAGATTTCCTCCTCCGTTAAGGTGTCTACTCTTCGTTCAGGAGATATTCCTGCCTGAAAAAGAGATTCATCAACATAAATGTTACCCAAACCTGCCAGGACGTGCTGATCGAGCAAGGCTGCTTTTATAGAGAGTGTTTTCTTCCCAAAACGTTCTTTCAAAACTTCGGGTGTGAATTCTGACTGCAAGGGCTCAGGACCTAGTTTACACAAGGATGATCCACTAATACACAGCGGAGTGGGTATGGCCTGAATACGTCCAAATTTCCGCACATCTGAAAAATGTACTTCTCCATGTTCCAATCGAAATACTACGTGAGTATGCTTCTCTGGTTCTTGGCTTTCGGTGTAGTAATTCAAGCGCCCGGTCATCCTCATATGCGCTATTAATGTTAAATCTTCATCCAAGCGAATTAAAAGGTATTTACCACGGCGGTCTATGGTTTTGATTTTCCGTCCGGTGACTAAAGCCTCAAACGTCTGGTTTTCCCAACCACAGACTGCAGAGGACCAGATAAGTCTAACTTCTTTAATCTCTAAACCAATAACGTGCTGGGCTAATGTCCTTCGAATCGTTTCGACTTCAGGTAGTTCTGGCATGTTCTTTCCTCATTCCTTAACCATCGGCTTAAACGGTTGCATATCATACCAATTTGGTCCAACCTTGCAGTCCACCGTCATTGGTACAGACAGTGGAAAGGCATTTTCCATTTTATCTTTTAGCATGTTGGCAACCTTCTCCAGATCCTCAGGTGCCACCTGAAGCAAAAGTTCGTCGTGGACTTGGAGAAGCATTGCCGCTCTATAGGGGGCCAATCCTTCCGCTACTTTAATCATAGCTAATTTCATAATATCCGCTGCTGTACCCTGCACCGGTGTGTTCATCGCAATACGTTCTCCAAATTGACGTTTAACACGGTTGGAGTGAAGCAACTCTGGAATGCGCCGCAGTCTATTTAATAAGGTTCGAACTTGTCCCTCTTTTTTGGCCTGCGTCACGACGTCTTCCAGATATCGTTTGACTCCACCATAGCGTTCAAAATATTGCTCAATATAGAACTTCGATTCTTTGCGAGGTATTCCTAGGTCCCTGGAAAGGCCAAACTCTGTTAAACCGTATACCAGTCCAAAATTAACCGCTTTGGCACTTCTTCGCATGTCCGAGGTCACTTCATCAAGTGAAATACCAAAGACTTCTGCTGCGGTTCGAGTGTGGACATCCTGTCCTAAGGCGAATGATTCACATAAAAGGGGGTCTTGAGAATAGTGGGCTAATATTCGAAGCTCAATTTGTGAATAATCAGCAGATAGCAACACCCATTCAGGTTCCGTTGGATGAAAGACTTTTCTTAGTAGGCGTCCCTGCTCAAGCCGAATCGGGATGTTCTGTAAATTAGGTTCCGTACTCGATAAACGACCGGTTGTCGTTACAGTTTGTTGAAAGGTGGTGTGAATCCGGCCTTCCTTTGCTTGAGCAAGAAGACCATTTACATAAGTAGACATCAATTTATTCAACTGCCGATAGTCGAGGATCTTTGCTACTACGGGGTGAGCTGTTCGAAGTTCTTCTAAGGTCTCCGCATCCGTGGAATAACCCGTTTTTGTCTTTTTCGCCGTCGGCAGGCCTAACTTCTCAAAAAGAATGGTTCCCAACTGTTTAGGAGAATTAATATTGAAAGTTTCCTCAGCAAGGGCATAGATCTCCTGCTCTAACTGTCTTAGAGTCAGACTTATTCCTTCACCAAACGTTTTTAATTGCTCAGAATCAACCCCAATTCCATGCTTTTCCACTTCTGCGAGCACTAAGCTTAAGGGTTCTTCGATGTTATGAAGCAGTTCCGAAAGGCCCAGAGCGTTTATTTCTTCTTCGAACTTAGGAGCAACTTGAGCCAAGGCTGCTGCTTCTTCAGCAATGTTCTCGAAAACCGCTTGATTAGGAAAATACTCTTTGACTAGATCTAAGGGAGCAAATTTCGGGCGTGAAGATTGAATTAAATATGATGCTAAGCTTAGATCTAAAGCAAGTCCCTTTAAGGCTGCACCTTCATTAGCTAGCAATAGGGCCACGGTTTTGCTGTCCGCTAAGGTTTTAGGAACCTGATTACTTCCCATCAATTTGAGCCATGCTTCAAATACCTTCGTAGATATCATTGTTCGCGTTAGCGTAAACTTCTGGCCTTGGGTAGCCACTCCCCATTCCAACCAGCGACCCCCTTGTAACCCGGTTCCCTCGTATCTGCAGGCTAAGGTGAGTGGGGTGTTTTTAGCTTGCCATTCTTCAATCTGGGCAAGCCATCCCTCTTCTGTCAATATACGTTCAGGCCAGCTTTCTAATACCTGGTCCGGGCTTCCATTAGGAATCTCTTCCTCATCCTTATGCCGTTCTTGCCACAAACGAGTTACATTTTTGAGATCATATTTTTGCAAGACAGGAAGTACTTTAATCGCAGTGGAACGACGATAAACAAAATCATCGCTAGAAAATTCTAGAGGAACCTCAGTCAACATTGTTGCTAACTTTTTGCTGAGAATCGCCTGATCAGTATATTCCTTTAGATTGCTTTGCACCTTTTTCCCAGAAACTTTATCAACATTCTCTAAAACCCCTTCGACGGTTTCAAATTCCCAAAGTAGTTTCAGTGCCGTCTTTTCGCCGATCCCCGGTACTCCAGGGATATTATCCGAGGTGTCACCCATCAAACCTTTGAGATCAATGATTTGATGAGGACGCAGTTGGTAACGTTCCCATAAGGCCGTTTCATCATAACGTTCGACTTCGCTAATCCCTTTCTTAGTAAGGAAAATATTCGTCCTAGGTGAAATAAGTTGCAAGGCATCTTTATCCCCTGTATAAATCTGAATTTCCATACCTTGGGCTTCTGCTTGTTTCGTTATTGCGGCAATTAGATCATCCGCTTCATAACCAGCCAGCTCGAGCATGGGTACGTCCATTTCTTTAAGAATTTCTTTCAGGTAATCAAATTGTGAGCGCAGTCCCTCAGGGGTTTCTTTGCGCTGCGCTTTATAACCGGCATACTGCTCAATCCGCACGGTTGCCTTTGTTTTATCGAAAGCCACCACCCAATAATCTGGATGTTGCTCTTGTTCTAATCTAAAGAGCATGGTCAGAAAACCATGCAGAACATTTGTTGGTCTCCCATCGGCTGTAGTTAACGGTGGGAGAGCATAAAAGGCGCGATTCGCAAGGCTGTTTCCGTCTAAAATCACCATCCGCGGCATCCTAAAAACCCCCAATCTTTCTCAGTTAACTATATCATACCCACTACTTTCTAACAAATAATAGAGGTACCTGGGGGACTTCGAATCAGGATGGAAACCCTTCTCCTATAAATTCTTGTACTAAATCTCTGTCTGAATGGATTGACTACTGCTTAATACATGGTACGATTAAGCAGTTGGGATATTTTTGTGTAAATAGGAGATGTGTATCCGTGTCCGATAAACAAGTCCGTCTGCTCATGGTGCTGACCAGTATCCTCTGGTCTGGCGCCTTTATAACGGGAAAATTTTCTGTTCAAGAGTTTCCACCCTTTGCCCTGACCTTCTTCCGTTTTCTCTTCGCCCTGCCCTTTATTTTTACAATCTTGTACCTGAAGGAGCCGAAAAACCTTTTCCCCCATGGTAAGCAATGGCCGCCATTACTCTTTCTAGGATTCATCGGAACCTTTTGCTATCACGCCTTATTTTTCACTTCCCTGAACTATACCACGGCGATCAATTCATCACTCATTGGTGCTATTAATCCCATGGTCACCGCACTTCTAGCCGCTGCTTTTTTTAGCGAGCATTTAACTCCTTTAAGAATCGTTGGAATTTTTCTATCCTTCGGTGGTGTTTTTCTCTTTATTACCAATGGAGATATGCTGTTGATCTCTCAATTTCAAATGAATCATGGCGATTTTCTGATGCTTATCGGGGTCTTTTGCTTTTCACTATATTCTCTACTTAGTCGTCGGTATATGAAACACTATCAACTGACACCGTTCATGGTCATTGCCTATACATTCTTAACTTGTGTAGTTATTTCTATTCCTTTCGTCATATGGGAAAACCCATCCTCCTATCTATCGACAACCACAGCAAGAGGATGGCTGTCCATCTTGTATATGAGCGTATTTGCCTCAGTATTGGGTTACCTTTTCCAGGCGATTGCTATTCAACGCATTGGTGCTCCTGGCACTGCGGTTTTTATTAATTTAGTCCCTATCTTTACAATTATCCAGTCTGTGACAATTTTAGGAGAAACCATTACACTTATAAAATTAATCTGTGCTGCCATCGTAATTATTGGCGTTTACTTAGCAACACGACCGGAATCAAGCAATAACCCTATAAAGGTCCAAAGTCAGTTTAGTTAACTGACATCACGATTTAAGTAAGTTTTTGAAAAAGAGGGGTTTATTATGGAGTCCATTCTGGTATCCGGGGGAGCCGGATATATCGGCAGTCATACTGTTAAAACATTGTTAGAGCAAAGTTATAAACCAGTCGTTCTTGATAACTTAGTGACAGGACATCGACAATCGGTCCCGAGAGATGTTCCCTTTTACCAGGGAGACATAGCAGATTCACGTCTAGTTCGAAAGGTCGTAGAACAAGAGCGAATCAGTGCCGTTATCCATTTTGCGGCTCGAAGCTTGGTTGGGGAATCCGCAGAAAAACCAGACCTTTATTTCGAAGAAAATACTGCTAAAACAAATCGCTTTGTAAGTTCGCTCCTTGAGGCCGGGGTGAAACGAATCATTTTTTCCTCTACAGCAGCAACTTATGGGATTCCGGAAGAAGTACCTATTCCGGAAAGTGCACCTACAACTCCAATTAATCCTTACGGGTTCTCTAAGCTCATGATCGAACAATCCTTTTCCTGGTTAGAGAAGGCCTATGGCCTTGAGTGGATTGCTCTGCGCTATTTTAATGCCGCCGGTGCAGCTTTAGATAGTTCTCTAGGAGAAGACCATTTTCCTGAAACTCACTTAATTCCTCTGATCTTGAAGACAGCATTGGGACAACGAGAGACTATAAGTATCTTTGGTACAGATTATTCCACACCGGATGGAACGTGTATCAGAGATTATATTCATGTCCTTGACTTGGCAAAGGCTCATATTTTAGCCTTAGAAGCATTAGGGAAAGGGATAGGTAGCGGAGTTTATAATGTGGGCACGGGTTCAGGGTATAGCGTCAGAGAGGTCATTGAAACCGCTCGCCTAGTCACAGGCCGAGGGATTCCGGTGCTTGAATCCCCTCGCCGACCGGGTGATCCAGATATACTCGTAGCCAAAGTTGAAAAGATTCAACACTCTCTGGGATGGACGCCCCAGTATAGTTCCCTAGAACAGATAATAAAAAGCGCCTGGGCCTGGCACTTAGGTCATCCCAATGGATTTGAATAATAATAAACCCTGAAAGGTAGCCGATTCAATTTACACGGCTACCTTTTCTTCTACTTGATTCGAATATTAAATTCATCCACTATTCGACTTGGAAAATCTTGAATTTGGAAGGTGATTGGGGATAGGAAGGACGTTCTACCTGGAAGAAAAAATTTAAGAGTTTGATCATAGCTTTGGTTAATTAGTCTCATTCAGTAAGTAAATAAGAACTTTCATAATAAACTATTAAGTTCATTTTTGGCACTTGATCGTTGTATAATAGGCGTAAAAACATTAGAGGTGTTAAAAATGTGCATAGAATCTGACGATAAGGCAGAGATGATTAAAACGTGTCAAGCTATCTTAGAATTATGTGATAAGCCTTTTGTCTGGGAAGAAGAAGGTACGTATCAATATGGGAATTATAAAAAGCCTTTTAATCTTGTTCTACCGCATCAAAAAATAGATCACGAGTTACATAGTTTATTGGAAAAAATCACAGGCTCCGGCTATTTATACGATCAGATTAATATGACTTGCACTCTTGATGAAGAATGGGTTGAATCAGGAACCTACGGTTTAGATAGAGATTTTAGCTGTGTCTTTCAAAAATATTCCCTAAAACCTGAATATGTAGAGGAAGTCAAAACCTATTTTAATCAACGTCTTAGCGAATTGAAGAAAAGCAACTAATAAATTTTGACTTCAAGGACTTTCATAAATAAGAAATACAAAAACAGAACGGCAAAGCCCGTTCTGTTTTTATCTAATTGCAATACATATAATTATTAAACCATTTAAATTAAAGTTTTAAAGATTAGTTCCATAAATAAGTAAAATGCTACGTCTTTTACTATACATGTCTTTGTTATGAAAGAGAACTCAAGGGCTAAGTCATCCTGAAGGAGGCAAGACTGAAGGATCTAGATCCTTCGCTGCGCTCAGGATGATATGAGTGAAAGAGGACCCTAAAGTTATAGTTTCTGATACATCAAAAAAGGCCCGAAGGCCTTATATTTACTGTGGTGGGCGAGGGGGGACTTGAACCCCCACATACTCACATATATCGGATTTTGAGACCGACGCGTCTGCCATTCCGCCACTCGCCCATATTTAGTTCCGCCTGATGAATAACGGCGACTTAGATATAATAACACTAATCTAAAGACTTAGTCAAGCCCTTTTGCTAAATTAATCCGATATCTAATTGCCACTTAATGCCCCCGCTTCCGTTAAGCGATGGAATAAGTGGCACTAGGACCCTGGATAACATATTCCGACAGCCACGGATGGCTTAGGGCCGCGGTGCCATGAATGGCAGGATCGGCTAAGATTCAGTTGAGACATCTGAATCAAGCATATTGTTAATATCTGCAGTTTCTTGAAAAACTCCAATAGCCCTCAGCTTCTGGTATCGCTGATCGCGGAGCGCCTCTGGACTTTCTAAACGCAGTCTTACAAGATACTTGGAAATCACCTGGGAGAGTTCCTCCGCGGTTTGATGAAGGTTATTATGTGCCCCGCCTTGTGGCTCACGTACCAACTCATCTGCAACTCCGAGTCTTAATAGATCCTGTGCCGTAAATTTTAGAGCGGCTGCGGCTTCTTTCGCTTTAGTCGTATCCTTCCAGAGAATAGAAGCGCAACTTTCTGGAGCAATTACTGAGTAAAAGGAATTCTCAAGCATTAGAAGTACATTGCCCACCCCAAGAGCAAGGGCACCACCGCTTCCACCTTCTCCGATAACTGTACTGATCACTGGCACGTGATAACCCGACGTTGCAAGCAGACAACGAGCAATAGCTTCACCCTGTCCTCGCTCTTCAGCTCCCAAATCACAAGCCGCTCCAGGTGTATCGATGAATGTCAGAATCGGACGCCCGAACTTTTCTGCTTGATCCATTAGACGTACCGCTTTACGATACCCTTCCGGATGTGGCATTCCAAAATTACGCTTAATGTTTTCTTTCGTATCTTTACCTTTTACTTGGGCTATGACGGTTACAGGCATCCCATGAAAAAGCGCGATTCCACCGGCAATGGAACGGTCATCGGCAAAGAGTCTGTCCCCTTTAAGTTCTATGAAATCCTCAAACAACAGGGGCGCATAATCATAGAAATTTGGCCGCTCTGAATGTCTGGCGATTTGGACTTTCTGCCAGGGTTCAAGGTTGCCATAGATTTCCTTTTTCAAAAGAGCCGCTTTCTTTTCAAGGGTTGACACTTCTTGAGAAAGGTCAATTCCCTTGTCCGCCGAAAACTTCTGAATTTCCGCTATTTTAAGTTCTAATTCTGCGATTGGTTTTTCAAATTCAAACAGTTGTGCCATACCGAGCCCCTTCCTGATGGTACCGCAGTAAACGTGCTAAAACGGGCCGCATTTGATTACGCGCCACGATCAGATCAATTGAACCGTGTTCTTGGTTGAATTCAGCCGTTTGAGCTCCGGCTGGAAGCTCTTGTCTCATCGTCTGCTTGATGACACGTGGTCCCGTAAACCCGATTAAAGCATTAGGTTCAGAAATCATAATATCTCCCAGTGAAGCATAGCTGGCAGTTACACCACCGAAGGTGGGATCAGTAACTACAGAAATATATAATAAATGGTTCTCTGCTAATTTTCCTAAAGCCGCACTCGTTTTTGCCATTTGATAAAGGGAAAGAATGCCTTCTTGCATCCTAGCTCCTCCGGAAGTTGAAAATATAACTACCGGCAACCTCAATTTAATCGCCCGCTCAATAGCTCGGGTAATTTTTTCTCCCACTACTGAGCCCATGCTTCCCATCATAAAGCCTGCTTCATTAATGGCGATTACAAAAGGAACGCCCTCTATTTTAGCACGACCCGTCAGTACCCCTTCTGCCATACCGGACTTTTCCTGGGCCTCAGAAATTTTTTCATCATAGCCAGGAAAATCTAAGGAATCTTGAGTTTTTAAGTCGGCATCCCACTCTTCAAAGGAATCTTCGTCTACTAATAATTTCAGTCGTAGAGTAGCTGAAATTCTAAAATGATGCTCACAAGTTGTACAAACTCTCGAATTCTCCTCGAGATTTTTATTGAAGAGAACTTCCCCACACTTTGGACATTTAACCCAAAGACCATCAGGTAGTTCTTTCTTAGTTACAATCCCAGGTTCTTCTTGAGGTACGACCTCAGATGGTCTACGGTCCAGGTTCTGACCAGATTTAATCGTTACATACTTTGTCTTCCTGAATATATCCTTAAACATAGTTAGCTCCCCATCGCGCCAGTTATAATTTCATGTGCTTCTTCGGCTTCAGATTCCGGTACAAGGATTTCGACTGAAGCATGCTCACCGAGATGCGCCGAACCGATCGGGCGAAGCTGAACAAGCATTCCTTCATCGGTGAGGATTTTCTTATACTTTTCTGCAATTAACTTATTGGGAGCAATATAAATGACCGTCCACATTTGTAAAATCCCCCTTATTAAATCGATTTATGATATCACAGCCCTTCTAATTCTGCAAGAAATGGGCCTAATCCCCCTCATTAGAGTCTGAACGAAGACGAGCATATTTTTCCATTAGCGCCCTTTCTACATGTGGAGGTACGAAATCTGAAACCCCAGCATGCAAACTGGCAGCCCATTTGATGGCACTTGAGCTTATAAAAGAGTATTCGCTCTGGGTCATCAGAAAGGTTGTTTCAATATCCGGAGCGATCTTTTTGTTCATTAAAGCCAGTTGAAACTCATATTCAAAATCTGACAAGGCCCGAAGTCCTCGAATTATGGCGATTGCTCCACATTGGCGTGCAAACTCCACTGTCAACCCTTCAAAAACACGAACATTGACATTTGACATGTCTTTAGTTGCTTCCACAAGAAGTTCCATTCTCTCCCCCAGGGTAAATAATGGGGTCTTATTACTATCCGCAGCAACTGCAATAATCAAACCGTCAAATAACTCTTTTGCTCGTTCTAATATATCAAGATGTCCTTTGGTTACTGGATCAAATGTTCCAGGGTATATCGCTATACGCACTTTATCACCTTTTTCCATTATTAAAAACTCCTGCTTTTGTCATGTGGGGGGTTAACTTGCTGGACAACTCACTAAGGATATTTCATGGGTTTCGCCTTAAAAGCTGAGAATCCTGCAAAGAAATGTCTTTAAGCAAAACTTTTAGTTTGTTGCCAAACGACATTCCGTTGATCCATTACTTCACGCAAAGCATTCGTAAGTTCATCTCGCTCATTAACCCAAAACTTCTGTTTACCTTCAAGGACTTTCTGAGTATCCTCAAAATAAAAATAAACTGGTTGTCTGCCAGGGAAACGTTGTAAAATACTCAACACTGTTTGCATAAGGTCACATTCTTCTGTAGAAAACCTTAAAAACAGTCTCTTTGCTGCTGCTTGCGTGGAGTTGCATTTTGAGATCGGAACAGGCGTATGGTGTGAATTAGAAGGTTTTAAATTCTCTAATCTTGTGATTTTTTCAGCAAAAATCTTTTTCTCATCATCTCGGATGTTATAACGACCAACAACCACCACAACATCGTCATTTACAAATGTGCTAGTTTGAGCATAGACACGAGGAAAGACTAAAATCTCTATTCCTCCCGTTAAGTCTTCCAGAACGAAGCTAGCCATCATTTCTCCCTTTTTCGTCACATTCTGACGAAACCCAGTTACTAGTCCACCAAGCGCAACCTTCTTTTCTTCTTCCCCTTCAAGACAAGTTAAGATATCTGAAGAAGTAAAGTCTTTAAGTTGGGGCAAGACGGAAGAAAGAGGATGTCCACTTAAGTAAAGACCCAGGTATTCCTTTTCCATGTCTAGGATATCACGTTCTTTAAAATCGGGTACTTGGGGAAGCTTAGTCCCTTCATCCATTTCTTCATCTAAATCGAAAAGGGAAAATTGACCTGAGAGTCTATCTTTTTGCCGACGGCCGGTCGAGTCTAATATCTGATCCATGATTGCCAATGCTTGTGCCCTTGTACAAATTGAAGAAAATGCACCCGCACGTACTAAGCTTTCCAGAACCCGTCGATTTAAGACCTTTTGGTCAACACGCAGGCAGAAATCATCGAGAGATTTAAAAGGTCCCTCTTTTCTAGCCTCCAAAATCTTCTCCACAACATTGACTCCCACATTACGAATAGCTCCTAAGCCAAAACGGATGGCTTTTTCCTCGATGGAAAATCCGGCTTGACTGTATTGAACATTTGGAGGAAGTACTTCAATTCCACTCATACGAGCATCTTGAATATAAAAGGATATTTTATCTGACGAACCCATTACGGTGCTTAAAAGAGCTGCCATAAATTCCAAGGGATAGTTTGCTTTCAAATAAGCAGTCTGGTACGAAATCACAGCATATGCTGTAGCATGCCCTTTATTAAAGCCATATTCCGCAAATTTAGCCATCAAGTCAAAGATTTCTTCCGCATCTTCACGAGTCAAGCCAATCCGAAGCGCACCTGGGATAATCCATGTCCCATCCGCATCTTGCAATCCATGGATAAAGTTTTGACGTTCCTCTGCCATGATTTCTTTCTTCTTTTTACCCATTGCCCGGCGGAGCAAATCCGCACGCCCTAGAGAATAGCCCCCTAAGTCCCGGGCAATTTGCATAACTTGTTCCTGATAAACAATAATACCGTAGGTCGATTTAAGAATTGGTTCCAGCTTTGGGTGAAGATAAGTAATATTGCCCCCGCGTTTCCGTCGGATAAATTCTGGGATCTGTTCCATTGGGCCGGGGCGATATAAGGCTACGACTGCGATAATATCCTCGAAGCAGGTTGGCTTGAGGTCCTTTAAAATCGCCCGCATCCCTCCGCTTTCCAGCTGAAAGATTCCTGTGCTGTTTCCTGATGCCAGGAGGGCGTAGGTCTTTGGATCATCTAAGGCTAACGTGTGTAAATTAAGCCTTAGTCCATGTGTCTCTTCAATTCGACTCACAGCCTCTTGTAGAATGGTTAAATTTCTTAAACCTAGAAAGTCCATTTTTAAAAGTCCAATTTCCTCCACCGCTTTCATGGGAAATTGGGTCATTACAAAGTCTTCTGATGTTCTCTGTAGTGGTAAATAATTCATAAGGGGATCCTTGGCAATAACAACCCCTGCAGCATGAGTAGATGCATGTCGGGTCATTCCTTCCAGGGATTTTGCTAAGGTGTAAAGCCTTTTAATTTCGTCATCCTCTTCCACCATACGGGCTAGATCTGAGGATACCTCTAAGGCTTTCTCCAAGGTCATCCCCAAATCCGAAGGGATGGCTTTGGCTACTTTATCGACTCGAAACAAGGGGATTGCCAACACTCGTCCCCCGTCTCTGATTGCCGCTTTAGCTCCCATAGTTCCAAAGGTGATGATTTGGCACACCTTATCAGCACCGTATTTTTCCATAACATAGCGAATGACGCGTTCACGGCCTTCCGGGTCAAAATCTATATCAATATCCGGCATTGAGATACGTTCTGGATTTAAAAAGCGTTCAAAGAGTAAATCAAACCGCAAGGGCTCAACTGACGTAATCCCAAGTAAATAGGCGACCATACTCGCAGCCGCCGATCCTCGTCCCGGTCCGACGACCACACCATTTTCCCTAGCAAAACGGCAGAAATCAGCCACGATCAAGAAATATCCAGCGAAACCTGTTTGGAAAATCACTTGTAATTCATAATCCAAACGCTCACGTTCTCTCTCCGTCATTTGAGGGTAGAAACGGGGAAAGGCCTTGCGGCATTCTGCTTCAAGATAGCCATTTAAAGTATATCCAGGTGGGACCTCAAACACAGGTAGATAGTTCTCCCCAAAATGGAAATCCATCTGACAGCGTTCCGCGATTAGGGCCGTGTTCGTCAAAACTTCCGGGTGTTCCCCAAAGAGCATTGACATTTCCTGTTCCGATTTGAGAAAAAACTCTTGACTGGAAAAACGCATCCTGGCTGTATCCTCTAAGGTTTTACCCGTTTGAATGCAAAGGAGAGCGTCTTGAACAAAGGCATCCTCACGCTTAACATAATGCACATCATTCGTAGCCACCATGGGAATCCCCGTTCGCTCATGTACTTTCCACATTCCTATATTGACTTTACGCTGCTCTTCTAGACCATGATCTTGGATCTCCAGAAAAAAATTTCCTTTACCAAAGATATCTTCATAGTCACGGGCACTTTGCACAGCCATTTCTAATTGGTCCTGGACTAAATGATCCGCCACTTCTCCAGCTAAACAGGCGCTGAGGGCAATAATTCCCTCCGAATGCTTGCGTAGAATTTCTTTATCTACTCGTGGCTTATAGTAGAAGCCTTCTATATGAGCCATAGAAACCAATCGAATTAAGTTACGATAACCTACTTCATTCTCAGCAAGTAAGACTAAATGATAATTGGAGTCATCCTTTCCAGGTATCCTATCTGTCCTCTTATTAGGAGCTACATAAACTTCGCATCCGATAATTGGTTTAATACCGGCTTGATGGCAAGCCTTATAGAAGTCGATAACCCCATACATAACTCCATGATCCGTAATAGCTAAGGCTGGCATTTGTAAGTCTACCGCCCGCTGAACTAAATTTTTAATCCGGGCTGCTCCATCAAGCAAACTGAACTCCGTATGATTATGAAGGTGAACAAAGCTACCTTTAGTTTGATTAAATTCTGCTCTAATAATAGTTCACCTTCCTTCCTATAAAGCCCCCTCGATCCACATGGATGAGAGGGCTTTGTGCTATTAAATCTCTTTAATGTGCTGTTTCATTAACTAACTTCTTATCCCCTATTCTAGCTGTCATCAACCCTTTAGCAACCAGATCATTATTTGCCATCACTTCAACTTCAATATTGCAATGTTTCTTAGCAACTAATAATAACTTAGCAGTTACCTTAATCTCAGTTCCAACGGCAATGGGTTGAAGTTGATATAGCGTAAAATTTTCCGTGATTGCATTCAGTCGATACTTCTTACGCAGTCCAATATAACCTGCCATATTCATAACCGTCACAATAACCCCACAACTTGCAGAACCATAGTCATCGCTCATGGCATTGGTAATTTCCCCTTCGATGGTGAGGTGCTCCGCATCATCGACAAATTTGAACCCGCTTAGTACAAGATTATCGACAGTTTCACCAAACTGAGGCTGCTTCTGTACTTGTTGATAAGCTTCAATTACATCTTGCAGGCTGATAATACCAATCAATTTCCCCTGATCTGCGACTATTGCGATCTCCCAACCTTCCCAGACCATAATACGGGAAATATGGGTTACAGGGTCATCTCGTCCGACAAGATAGGGATTAGAGTTCATAATATCTTTGATAGGTGTCTTAAGATCAGCCCCAGCGACATCCACTGCGGAAACAATTCCAACTAACGTCATTTCCTCATCAACCACCGGAAACCGACTGTGGTCCGTGGTCTGAGAAAGTTTTCTCCAATCATCAACCGTTGCATCCACCGTTAAATAACTCACGTCTTTAACCATAATATCTTCAACTAAAATGAGTTCTTTCTGGATCAATCGATCATAGAGAGCTCTATTAATCATCGAAGTTACTGCAAAGGTATCATAGGGAGACTGGATAATCACTAACTCTTTTCTTTGCGCTAGAGCTACAACCTCTTCATCGGGTTCCAATCCCCCCGTAATTAATAGCGAGGTGTTATGATTTAACGCAAAAATCTGGGCATCCCGACGGTTTCCTACAATACACAACGCTCCATCTTCTAAGTACCGTGCCATAGAATGTAATTCCATGGCAGCTATAACAAACTTATTAGGAGAGCGATCAAGATGTGCAAAACCGCAGATAACGACACCTTCGGCAATCTGTGAAACTTCACGCAATGTCAAGTCCTCAATTTGCCGCTCCTTAACCCCTTCAATTCGTATAGTTCCTACTTTAGGAATCGAACGGACAAATCCTTTAGCTTCTGCTTCTTTTATAGCCCGATAAGCTGTCCCTTCACTGACGTCCAACTCTTTAGCAATAAAGCGGACAGAAACCTTGCTGCCAATGGCGAGATTTTCAATAAAGGTTAAAATTTGTTGATGCTTTGTCAACTAAATACGCTCCCCCACTATTACTATATCGGACTATAATTATATCACATGATTTCCTATTCAACTATTATTTCATGTCTCTAACTATCTTTTCGTCGCCTCTGGGTCATGAGCCCCCCGATTTTTCCTGCATCTTTAGCACTCAAAGAATGCCACCCTTTACTGTGGATCTGTTCGAGTAAACCCAATTCAGCGGCGATTTCCATTTTCAGAGGCTCTAATGGATCAATTCGTTTAACTTTTGGTCTTTTTTGCTTCATTTCTAGATCCTCCCCCTGCTCATGAGATTAAGATCCTCTTCATAATGCGGGCAATTTGGTCCACGTTCACCTAAAATATGTTCCAAACGGCATCGTCCTTCAATTCCATAGAGGCATCGTCGAGCGCATAATTTTGTTGTCATCCTATTCATCTCCTTAAGCTTATTAACTCTCCTCTCGCTTTAAGTTTGACCATTTCCGCATAAAAATATCCCACTTGAAAAATCAAGCGGGATGAATGTTCACGATTATCCTTAAACCTCATACAATTCACCAGGATTAAGCGCCTGTCCCCGGCTTTCTGGAACTCTGCGCTGAAGAAGATGTAAAAACTCTCCAACATCCTGGGCAATTACGGGAAACGTATTATAATGCATCGGGATAACAACTTTAGGGCGTAATAATAAAGACGCATGAACCGCTTCCTCAAAACCCATAACAAAATTATCACCGATAGGCAGCATGGCAACCTCGATGGGATAACGACGCCCGATGAGTTCCATATCCCCAAACAAGCCTGTGTCCCCTGCATGATAAAGCCATTTTCCTTCCATCTGAAGCAAAAATCCGCAGGCTAAGCCCCCATAAATCATGTTCCCTCCGTCAGGACTTTCAATCCCCGAACCATGTAAAGCTTGAGTGAGTTTAACCCAACCAAAAGGGAACAGATGCTTCCCTCCAATATGCATCGCGTGCGTCTTAGCCCCCATACTCTGGCAATAATTAGCCAGCTCAAAAACCCCAATAATCGGAGCACCGGTCTGCTTAGACAACTCTATTGCATCACCCAAATGATCGCTATGTCCATGAGTGACTAAGATTGCGTCAAGATGTGTAAAGTCTTCAGGCTTAGCCTTAGCACTAGGGTTACCGGATAAAAAAGGATCAATAAGAATCTTGCCTGATTCTCCTTCAATTTCGAAGCAGGCATGTCCATGGTAGTGAATACGCATACTTTAAAAACCCTCCTATTTTTTTAACGCTGAACGTAGGATCGAAGCACCTCCCAGAAACTAGGATAAGAAAGGTTCATTTCCCATAGTGCAATTCCTTTGATCCCTTTCTGAGTTGCAAGTTCTAGCTTTTCCCGTAAGCTCCTAGGATCTTCAAAATAGACTGTATGACGAACTCCTCTAGTCTCGTAATTAAAAAACGTACTACGTTGCCATGCATTCCATTGTAATGGAGCGCCATATCGCCGCGCAAGCTCGGTAGCTCGTTGATAGCCTATAACCCTTCCGGTACCCCCCTCCGGCCAGTCATACCCGTACATTGGGATACCCATATAGATTTTTTCTCGCGGAATAATGCCTATGGTATAGTCCAAAACCTGAGTAATCCAAGGGATTGAAGCCACTGATCCTGGTTCACTTTCCGACCAATGCTCTTCGTACGTCATTAAAATAACCTCATCGACGGCCTGGCCAATTGGACTATAATCAAAGGCTCCCTTCCAAGTGTTCTGAGGATCATCCCAAGTTTTAGCAGGAACATCGATGGTAACAATAAAATTTGCCTGTTTAAACATCGCAGACCAGGATTGTATCAGTTGAGTAAAACGAACCCGATCGGTGGGCGCCGCTTTTTCCAAATCAAGATTGATTCCATCAAAACGATAATCAACTAAGATATCTCGTATGTTCCGCCAAACAAGATTCGCAAAGTCTTGGTCACGGACTAAACGTCCGATCAAAGCAGTAGAAAACTGGCCCTGTCGCGTCAGATTACTGACCACCAAAAAGACCTTAATTCCCATAGCATGAGCTTCATCAATAAGCCGACGACTTGGACGCCCAAGGATTGATCCATTACTCTGAATTGACACCTCAAAAATTGCTAATTGCTGAATAATCGACCCATGTTCCTTAAGATAAGGATAACCCTTTGCCTGCTCCGTTAATCCATTATAAAAGGCAAATACATTTAATGGCATACTTATACCCCCTTTCCGACCATCATATGCATGGCGAGAAAAAGAAGTGTAAGTATACAACTTAGAGACGTTTATTAAGGAACTTTCGCTGACGTTTACTTGGAATGTCGTCGACCGAATACATCAAGCTTATCCGTTCTACGCATAAGAATTGTAATCAGTATCGCAAAAACTAAAAAGAGAACAACTAAAGCACTCACCCATAACCCCTTAGCTCCCAGTACCGCAGCCATGCCAAAGCAAGCACTGATTCCGTACATCAAAAGCACAGCTTGCCTTTGAGTAAACCCTGCATCTAATAAACGATGGTGCAGATGACCTCGATCAGCCATTGCAATCGACTGCCCGCGAAGCTTCCTGCGGATAATGGCAAAGGTTAAGTCGGTGACTGGCATTCCGAGCACTACGAGTGGGAAAACCAATCCTAAAATGGTAGCAGTTTTGAGGAGACCCATAATGGATATTCCTCCAATGATATACCCCAAAAACATGCTTCCTGAGTCTCCCATGAAAACTCGAGCCGGAGGAAAATTGAAAAACAGGAACCCGAGAAGCGCCCCTGCTAAGGCCAATGTAAGATGGGCTGCCGGTACTTCATTAATCCGATGGGCAGACCAAAACAGCAAAATAGCAACAATAAAACAAATTCCTGCTGCTAAACCATCTAATCCATCCGAAACATTTACTGTATTCACTAACGCGACCACCCAAAAGAGCATCAAAATAATTCCGATTGCACTTAGACCAAGGTGCTCAAAATTAATAAGTCCGTCAATGAAAGGGAGGGAGATAAACTTCATGGAAAAATCAAAAAAGATAAGTACCGACGCAGCGGCAATTTGCCAATAAAGCTTATACAAAGGTCGGATTTCATGGATATCATCCCATATACCAACGGTAACAATAATGGAACTTCCTATAAATAACCCCCAAATGTTCTCACTCCAAGCTTGTGTCGCCAAAGTAGTTATCCAAAAAGCTGCATACAATCCTAAGCCGCCAAGTCGAGGAATCGGCCGACTATGAATATGCCTTCCACCCGGATAAGCAATCGCCCCCCATTGTTTTGCCAGTCTAATAGAAATAGGCGTAGCGACCACAACAATCACTAAAGCCATAAGAAAGGTCAACCCATACCCATTTATCATGATTGTTCTTCAACCGCCTTTGCATTACCTTACTTGCCCCTTACTATACAAGGTCAGGAAAACCCCATTGACGTAATACTTCGTAAACCACAACAGCAACGGAATTCGATAAATTCAAAGAACGAGCATCCCCACGCATGGGCAGCCGTAAGGCCGTTTCCGGATAACGTGCCAGGATTTCAGGAGCCAGTCCTTTGGTTTCCTTACCAAATAGAAGGTATCCTCCATACTTATACGAAATATCTGTATATGATCGTCCACCTTTGGTGGTTGCTAAGTAACGGGGGCCCACAGGATTTTTTTCCTCGAATTCAGCAAAATTTTCATAAACAACAATGTCTAGAAGATGCCAGTAATCTAAGCCGGCACGTTTAAGGTGCTTGTCATCAATACTAAAACCTAAAGGTTTTACCAAATGCAGTGTAGCTCCGGTCGCAGCACAAAGCCGGGCAACGTTCCCTGTATTCGGTGGAATTTCCGGCTCTACCAGGACAATATTTAGTCGCTTGTTCAAGTATATAGTTCCCCCTTTATTGACACCCTGTACAATTTCCACTACATCCCGATGAGCAGCCTCCGGACCCCGCTCCTCCGGAAATTCCTAGGCTTGCGAATCCAGAGATGTGTTTCGTGAGCCCCGTGTGCCCGCATTTGCTGCACATAAGTTGCTCACCTATTTCTCCCATTTTACACAATTCTGTGGTCACACCGCCGCAGTTCGGACACCCGAATTCGTACATAGGCATTATTAATTCCTCCCAGTTATCTTAAGAACTCTAAAAAGACTATCCAGACTATTATAACCCGAAATTATGACAAACCCAACCTAATATTATCGAAACTTGTCACATACTTTGACGAGTTTAAACCACTTGAATCACTATTAAGATTAAACCCACAAGTATAAGCAAGAGTCCTAAACCACCCAGCCCTTCTCCTAAAACGTCAATGATAAACATTAAAAGTTTTAACCAAGATTTTTCTGCACTATAAACTTCCTTATATCGTTTAAATGCATACCAAACAATTCCTAACCCAACGCAAATAAGGAAGAAACCAACGGCTAGCTTCATAACATCACCTTTATGAGATTTTACTTCTTAATAGCTTACCCCTAATTCGACTAATAGAGTCCCTACCAGACGCACTTTTGTGAACCTAAATATATAAACCATGGTTATGCAAAAGAGAGCCCTTGCAATGAGATATTTTGTATACATATAGGAAAACCATAGATGTTTCCTCGTGTTTTTGGTAAAGTTAATACCAAGTTCAAAGGAGGAATTATCATGGGACAAAATTTAACTCAAAAAATACTCTCATCTCACTTAGTTTCCGGAGACCTAGACAACGGAAACGAAATCGCGCTTCGGATTGATCAAACCTTAACCCAAGACGCCACTGGAACCATGGCTTATTTACAGTTTGAGGCCATGAATCTTTCGAGAGTGCAAACCGAATGCTCGGTTAGTTATATAGATCATAATACCCTTCAAACAGGGTTTGAAAATGCCGATGATCACGCATTTCTGCAAAGTACCGCTGCACGATTTGGTGCCTATTTTTCACGACCTGGAAACGGCATTTGTCACCAAGTTCATCTAGAACGCTTCGCCAAGCCCGGGAAAACTCTGCTTGGATCCGATAGTCATACCCCCACAGCGGGTGGAATGGGAATGCTCGCCATGGGTGCTGGGGGACTTGATGTTGCTGTGGCGATGGGTGGCGGAGCTTTCTATCTCCCTAACCCGAAAGTTCTTCGCGTCTGGCTGACTGGACAACTTTCGGAATGGGTTTCTGCAAAAGATATTATCTTAGAAGTTCTCCGTACTCTCACTGTAAAAGGGGGCGTAGGTAAAATAATAGAGTATGCCGGCCCGGGCGTAAAGACTCTTACAGTTCCAGAGCGTTCGACCATCACCAATATGGGTGCCGAATTAGGAGCCTCTTCTTCCATCTTTCCCAGTGACGAACAAACTCTGCGCTTTTTAGAAGCACAAGGAAGAGCCGATGACTATGTTCCTCTTTTTGCTGATGAGGATGCCACTTATGACGAAGAATTAGAAATCGATCTTTCCTCTCTTGTTCCACTTGTTGCTCAGCCCCATAGCCCAGATAATGTCGTTCCAGTAAGTGATCATTCATCAACTCCTGTTCAGCAGGTTGCCATTGGCAGCTGTACTAACTCATCTTATCAAGATCTGATGCGGGTTAGTCAAATCCTGAAAGGAAAACATGTTCACCCAGGTGTCAGCCTAGTCATTTCTCCTGGATCGCGTCAAGTTCTAGGCATGCTTTCTAGTAATGGAGCCTTGACTGATCTCCTTGATAGTGGAGCTCGGTTACTGGAATCAACTTGTGGTCCGTGCATCGGCATGGGGCAATCCCCAGTCTCTAAGGGAGTCTCTGTCCGAACCTTTAACCGAAACTTCTTAGGCCGCAGCGGAACGCAAGATGCTTCTGTCTTTTTGGCAAGCCCTGAAGTGGCTGCAGCCTGCGCTCTGACCGGCTTTGTAACCGATCCTCGAACCTTAGGATTATCATCGAATGTCGAATTCCCAGAGCGGTTTCGGATCGATGACAGCATGATTCTTCCCCCAGGTGATCCGGATACCCCAATTGTACGCGGACCTAATATCCAACCGCTCCCCCTTGCTCCAGCATTGGATGACTCACTTGAGTTGCCAGTCATCTTGAAGCTTGGAAACAATATAACCACCGACGATATTATGCCAGCAGGATCTAAAATCCTCCCTCTCCGGTCCAACATCCCTGCCATCTCTGAATTCACCTTTCACAAAATAGATCCTCAGTTTGCCGCTAAGGCCAAGGCCCACAAACAATCTGTCATAATAGCCGGCCATAATTATGGTCAAGGTTCAAGTCGGGAACATGCTGCCCTTGCTCCTATGTACCTGGGTCTTCGTGTCGTATTAGCCCAAAGTTTTGCCCGCATTCACCGTGCCAATCTGATCAATTTTGGCATACTTCCTTTGACCTTTGTCAATGAAAATGACCTAAACCGCATTAATCAGGGGATGATTTTGCACCTTACAAACCTACATCAAGCTATTCAAACCCCTGAGTCCTTCGCCATTACCTTAGAGAACGACTCAACCCCGATCTTAGTCAGACACGATCTGACCGAACGACAAGCCAAAATCCTTCTTGCTGGAGGCCTCCTAAATTCAACAAGTGCTTCTATTTAATTAAATTCCCGAACACAATATACCCTTTTTTAACTTTCATGAGAAATAAAAGCATGATAAGATATGCTAAACTATTGAAGAGGTGGATTCAAAATGCTCAATGAAGAGGATCGTAGGCTTCTCAAGCTCATCGCTGAAGATTGTCGGCTTACTCCAGAAGAACTTTCCATTCAAACGGGATTGTCGACTGACTATATTACGAAACGAATTATTGATTGGGAAAATGATAAAGTGATCGTCGGCTATCAGCCGATGATCAATTGGGATCGAACTGGTGATGAAAAGGTATCAGCTCTGATTGAAGTTAAAGTCTTACCCCAACGGGGCTATGGCTTTGATAAAATTGCCAAACGTTTGCAGAAATATCCCGAAGTCAAAGCACTTTTTTTGATGTCCGGCGGATATGACTTATCCCTGCTTATCGAAGGCAAAACTATGCAAGATGTCGCTCTTTTTGTTGCTGAGAAATTAGCCTCTCTTGAACATGTTCAGAGTACAGCGACCCACTTTGTGCTGCGCCGCTATAAACAGGACGGTATCGAACTATTGGGCGAAGAAGAAACCATACAACGACTGGTGGTGTCACCATGAACAACTATCTCACCCCCAATGTTGCTTCTCTTCCCCCCTCAGGAATCCGCAAATTCTTTGACCTTGTAGCAACCATGAAAGATGTCATTTCCCTAGGAGTAGGAGAGCCCGACTTTGTGACCCCTTGGACAGTAAGGGAAAGTGGTATTTTCTCCTTAGAAGAAGGCCAGACCATGTATACCAGTAATGCTGGTCTCCTCGAGTTACGTGAAGAGCTTTCACACCATTTGAACAAGACCTTTAATCTCTCTTATGACCCTCATCATGAAATTCTCATTACCGCTGGAGCGAGCGAAGCCGTAGACCTCGTTATGCGAGCAGTCCTCGGGCCAGGAGATGTTGCCCTAGTCCCCGATCCCTCTTACGTTTCCTATGCCCCCTGCGCCATATTGGCAGGAGCAAGCGTTACCTATGTTCCTACCTATGCAAGAGAAGACTTTCGTTTGCGCGTAGAAGACTTAGCACGAGTGTATACTCCCAATGCCAAACTCTTAGTTCTCTCCTATCCGAATAACCCGACTGGGGCAATCATGAATCGGGAGGATCTGCTTCCCATTGCCGATTTCGCTAATGAGCATGATCTACTCGTTCTTGCTGATGATATTTATTCAGATCTGACCTATGATCAAAAACATGTTTCATTTGCTAGTTTACCGGGTATGCGCGACCGCACCTTATTTGTTAATGGATTTTCAAAATCCTACGCTATGACAGGATGGAGAATTGGTTACGTCGCAGGTCATTCGGGCCTGATTCAGGGAATGACTAAAATTCATCAATACACTATGCTCTGTGCTCCCATCATGGGTCAGTTCGCAGCCATAGAGGCATTGCGATCTGCCAGTGAAGCAAAGAACGATATGGTCACCGCCTATGATCGTCGGCGACGCCTTATGGTTCACGGCTTTCGTCAGATGGGACTCGACTGCTTTGAGCCCTTAGGTGCCTTTTATGTTTTCCCGGATATTTCTAAGACGGGGCTGTCATCAGAAGAGTTCGCAGAACAACTATTAAGGGAAGAGAAAGTCGCTGTCGTTCCCGGAACTGCCTTTGGGCCTTCTGGTGAAGGACATATCCGTTGTTCCTATGCTTATTCTATGGAGCAACTCCAAGAAGCCCTTAAACGAATTGCCCATTTTGTGGAACGACGGTTAACCAATTTATAAATTCAAACGAGGCTCTATCAAAGGTTCCATAAAGAATAGGCACAAGGATTCAAAAAACGAACCCTGTGCCTATTTGTCATTCTCTTCATTAATATAGGGTAAAATCATCAGCGGTACTAATTTATCCTTTTCGCGATCTACAGACCATAGAGCACTGCCACCACCATGAGCATTACGAATAGCTAAAAAAGCATTTCTCTGCAAAACTCCTTTACCACGCCATCCCGCTGCCGTGGCTTTATAGCGTTGTATAAACAACCCTTTAGATAGATTCATCGTTTCAAGCAGATCAACTCCACGTCCAGGCAAATTTGGCAACGTATCTTCCTCCAACCATTTTTGATTGTGTGGGCATACTTCTTGGCAAGTATCACAACCAAAAATTCGCAACCCAAGGCGGACTCTCTCTTCAGGAGTGAGCACCTCTTTACTCTGGGTTAGATAAGAGACACATTGTTTGGCCACAAACGGTTCTTGACCAAGGATCTGGGCCGGACACGCTTGAACACACTTCTGGCAGATCCCACATTCCCTGTTGCTTAAAGGATCATCCTGCGGAAGCTCTTGATTCAATAGAAGCAGCGCAAGAGCCACAAAGGATCCGAACCCCGGAATTATCAAGTGTTGATTCTTTCCTATCCAGCCAATGCCCGCACGAGCCGCAAAGGCACGCTCAACCAATGGTCCCGTATCTACTTGCAACCGGGAGGCCCCCGGCCATTCATTGCTAATCATAGTATCAACTAATTGATTAAGCTTCTTAAGAATAACTCTGTGATAGTCCTCCCCCACTGCCGAGCGTGCTATGACACCTTCTCCTTCTTGGGGAGGGTATGTAGACGGGAAAGGATAAGCCAAGGCAACGACTGTCTTGCAATCTTCCCATACAGCTTGTGGATTAATCCGTCGATTGATTTCCTTGCTCTCAAAGGGGGTCGCCATACCTTGATCGATTCGCGTCTGTAACAAGGGCGCAAGACTCTCGATGGGTTCAGCTGTCGTAAACCCTACAGAGACAAAGCCCAAATCCTTTGCCCAGTCTTTGATATTTGTTTTCCACCGTATTTGTTCACTTACATCCATGGGTTCCTCCCAAACTATAAAAGCTTAAATGATAGACCCCTCACTGCAAGCGAGGGGTCTATCCAGTTGAAAACTCTGATATAGGGTTTTTGTGTTGGTAGTTTATCTTAGTTTAGAAGTTTACTTTGACGCTCTAAAATACGCATACGTCATTGGATCCCCTTCTTGAAGGATCTCACCGCCTGTAACATCACCAAGGAATAAGGTATGGGTCCCGCAATCTAATTGTCCACTGACCACTGCTTCCATGGTTACCAGTACATCGTCAAGTAACAGAACTCCTGATTCTCCACGATGAACTGCTATCCCCTCAAACTTATTGATATTACGACCTGATCGGTATCCAAACCCCCGAGCATAGTCATGTCCTGTTTGGCTTAAGACCGAAACTCCAAACTTACCACTCTTCTGAATTAGCTCGTGGGTATAGTTCTGTTTATTGATCCCAATAGCAATTCTTGCTGGTTCCGACGTAATTTGAAAACAGGTATTCGCACATTGGCCGTTATCCTTACCTTCAGCATGAGCTGTAATAATGTACAGTCCGTAAGAAATTCGGTAAAGAGCTTGACGAATTGAAGCCGCTTTATCAAGCTGATTGGGTACGGGTTTAGCTGGAACTGGAGCTGGGGCCTTAGCCTCCCCCTCTTCAGTAACTAGTTCAAAGAAACTCGCATCGACACCGCAAATTGGACAGATATCTGGCGGATTATCCCCAGTATGTATGTATCCACAGACCGTACATCTCCAACGTTTATCCATTAACGAACACCTTCCTTTATAGTAGTAATTATAACTTTATAATCTATTCAAGTCAAGGACTGCTTAGCCTATTCTTAATTATAATATTTCCTCCCTAACAGAGCACTGAAATCTTGGGTCCAATTTTAATATGCCAAGAGCTTTCTGGACCATATTCTCCATCAAGATCTGATTTTACGGGACGATCAGTGTGTATAGTTAGTTCAGTGGTTTGAAATTCTTTAATTTTCCTAGTACCTACTACTTTTTCTCCGCGTAATGCGTTTAAAAGAAGTCGTATTGTCTCTGGCCAGCCAGCAGCGGGCACAATGATTACCTCCAGCTTCCCGTCCGTGAGAGATGCCATTGGCACAAGCTGTCTCAACCCCCCTACCGAGTGGCCGTTTACTGCTAGAAGTAAAACCACCTCCTCCATAAAACGTTGTCCGTCTTTCTCAAACTCTATACGAAAGGGTCGAAAGGAAGGAAGTGTTTCAATTCCTTTGAGAATATAGGCCAATTGTCCAAGTGTATTTTTGACACGGGTATCCACTTTTTGAGAAACATCGGTTAGAAGTCCAGCACTAGCTACATTAACAAAGTATCGATCATTTATCTGACCTGTGTCCATTCTAAACACATGTTCTTTGGCAATAACCTTACACGCTTCGGGAATACTTTTCGGTAAACCCAGCGCGTAGGCTAAATCATTCGCAGTTCCTACAGGTAGAATACCAAGTGCAGGGCGCTGATCCTCGGGTATCTTAAGTAACCCGTTAACCGCCTGATGAATACTGCCATCTCCCCCAGCAATAACGAAACGATCTACATCCCTGCTTTGGGACGCAATCTGTTCCATATCCTGAGTAGAACTAGCACGATGTATACAAACCTCATTTCCGCTTTCCTGAAAAATTCGAATGACAGTATCCAGTTGAGCGGTAAGTTTGCGCCGACCCGCGTAGGGATTATAGACCAAACGTAAGCGTTGACCCTTCATGACCTTTGTAATCGACTCCTTATCCAGATTTAAAGTTGAGCTTTGTCTAACTCAGTTCCTCTTTACTTGATACTAAGTAGTTAAGCATCCCAAAACTGTGTCATCCTGAGCGCAGCGAAGGATCTAGATCCTTCAGTCGTCCCTCCTTCAGGAAGACACATGACATAGTGCTTGAGTTGCTTACATAGAGATCTGAGCAATGCGAATTCTATTAAGATGTTAAATTCTCAGGGTTTAAATCTTCAAGTTCTGGCAAAACAAAGCGCCCATCTTTACGAACTAATTTTTCATCGAAGTAAATCTCTCCGCCCCCATAATCCGGGCGTTGAATACACACCAAATCCCAGTGAATAGCTGATTTATTTCCATTACTACACTCATCATAACAGGAACCTGGGGTAAAGTGGAAACTCCCATCAATCTTTTCATCAAATAAAGTGTCTTTCATAGGAGTACTAATGAACGGATTGACCCCGATGGCAAACTCTCCAACATAACGTGCTCCCTCATCTGTATTAAAAACCGAGTCTATGCGTTCTGTGTCATTAGCTGTTGCCTTAATAATCTTTCCATTTTCGAAGTTTAACACAATATTATCATAGGTAAATCCTTGGTAGAGTGAAGGTGCATTATAACTAATCTGTCCCTGAACCGATTCTTTGAGGGGAGCGCTAAATATCTCTCCATCAGGAATGTTTAGATGCCCATCACACTTTATAGCAGGCATTCCCTTGATTGAGAACTCTAGATCTGTTCCAGGACCAACGATATGTACTCGATCTGTTTTTTCCATTAGCTCTTTCAACGGATCCATGGCCTTCGACATTTTTGAATAATCCAAATTACATACTTTAAAGTAGAAGTCCTCAAATCCTTCAATACTCGAGTTAGCTAACTGAGCCATAGAGGCATTGGGATATCTTAAAACACACCAACGTGTGTGGGGAACTCGTTGCTCGGAGTGAACTGCCTTCTGATAATACGATGCGTAGGTTTTCATGCATTCGCTTGGAACGTCTGCCCATTCATTGACATTTTCTCCTCCTCGAATCCCTATATAAGCCTGCATTTCTTTCATACGAGCAAGATCCCAACGAGTCATCGCTTGAGCTTGTTCCACAGAGATTTCTTTTAATAATTCACGTAGTAGGGTATGATTAATTGTAGACAAAAATGGAACTCCACCTGCTTGGTAGGCAGAACGAACTAATGCCTGGGCGAGGGGAATATCCGGTCCTATGACTTCGATGAGGATCTTTTCACCAGGTTTAAGGGCAATTGAATAGTTGATCAGGGAATCAGCAAGTTTTTCTATACGAGGATCTTTCACTTTGGGGCCTCCTTACAAACTCATTTATTTGTATCCACTTTGGCTCATCCTTCTTCAATGAGGCTCAAAGTTCCACATTACTTAAAGTTATCGCATTATTTCCTAGCTCCACATAATTTCCCTTTTTTAGTTTGATTATGTTAAAGTATGTTCACTCAACTATTTTTTATGAATTTGAAGGATCTTTAACATCTCTAGGAGGACTTATGAACACACCACCTACCTTGTGGGAATACCGTCTTCGACCCGAAGACTCTGGTCAAAAATATCTAGCTATTTTAACTCACAAATTTCATTTTTCCGCAAAGTTATTACAACGATTAAAACAAGGTGAACGGGTTTGGGTTAACGGAAAATTCACCTATTTAACTGCAAGAGGGAAAGAAGGAGACAGGTTATCTGTTCAGCTCTTTTCAAACGAAGAAGCTAACATTCAAGGAGAAGACCTCCCCCTTGATATTCTCTTCGAAGATGAATACCTCTTAGCCGTCAATAAACCAGTGGGACAAGTAGTTCATCCAAACCGCCGTTATCCTGCCAACACCCTTGGGAATGCAGTCATTGGACACTGGGAGCGCCGAGGAGAAAAACGACTCTTTCGTCCAATTCACAGAATAGACCGTAACACCTCTGGTGTAGTAGTTATAGCTAAAAATCAATTCGCTCATCAACAACTGGCTTGGCAACTTGAGCGCGGGCATATCCATAAACGATACCTTGGCTTTGTTGCGGGAGTTGTGCTTGAAAATGAAGGAGTCATCGACGATCCCATTGGGTTTGCTCCAAACAGCTTTATCAAACGTCAGATCCAAGCCGACGGTATGTCTGCTCGAACTCTTTTCCGTGTCCTTCACCGCTATCCAGAGGTTACGTTTCTTGAGTTTACCCTAGAAACTGGACGCACCCATCAAATCCGCGTCCATTGTGAAGGATTCGGTCATCCTTTAATTGGAGATGACCTTTATGGTGGCAGCCGGGTCCTTCTTGATCGTCATGCTTTACATTCTTCAATGTATGCTTTTCTACATCCTTCGACTGGGCTCCCTATCGTGATTCGAGCTCCCTTTCCTGAGGATCTTCGCAGTCTAGTAATACGTTTAAAGAAATAACTCTATTCAATAATATCTTGAACCCTGCCAATTCTTCCATCGACAAGCCTGACCTTTATTCCTCTTGTATGAGTTTGGGATTTTGTCAAAATATCTTTGACCACTCCTCGTGTCAATTTTCCTGTTCTTTGATCTGCCTTTAAAATGATATCAACAGTTGCCCCCGTATGAATATCATTTCGTGCCTGTCCCTTCATAGCTGACTCCTTTACACTGTTGATAAATAGATCGTCGATTAAACATCGGCATTCTGATTCATACTTACCATATTTTATGTAATCTCTTAATTATATACTAAAATCTCTAGATACCCTAGAAAATATTATGCAAAAGGCCTCCACCTTAAAACAAGACCAACGGTGGAGGCTAAGTTTATGGTCGATTTGTTATGGTTGTTTCTTTAAAAGGTCCCTAATCTCTGTAAGAAGTTGAACTTCTACGCTTGGAGTTGGTGGAACAGCAGCTTCTTCCTTTTTCTTTTTCCTATTTAGCGAATTCATTATCCTAACGAGTGCGAAAATTGCAGCAGCAATAATCAAAAAATCAAAGGTTGTCTGAATAAAGTTGCCAATATTCAAGGTGATAGCCTCTTGAACAACTTTTCCTGATCCATCGACAACGGCATCCTTTAGCCCCAATCTTATATCTGTAAATCTGATTCCACCGAGAATAAGCCCAATGGGAGGCATTATGATATCTGCAACAAAAGAGGATACAATCTTCCCAAAAGCACCTCCGATAATGATTCCTACCGCTAGATCCACTACATTACCTCTAGTAGCGAACTCTTTAAATTCCTTCACAAAGCTCATCAAAAAATACTCCTTTAAAACTAATTCACCAAGTTTTTTGTCACTCATCCTTGTAAACGTACACAGATCCTCAAGCTCGCTACATGTTTATATTTACTTAATGTCTTAACTTCAAATCGTTGACTTGTTTTAAGAAATTCGGGAAATATAACTATAGTATTAAACAAAGGAGGATGAAACATGGGCTTTTTAACAAAAATGCTTTGGCAGCTTACTAAAATGAGGAATTGGCTTATGCTGCGGTTTATCATTATTCGCAAACGTTGGAAAGTGTAATCACTTTTAATCCTGTTCAGTTAAAACTAGAGGTTGATGCTTTGTAATAGCTATAGTATGTTCATATTGAGCGGAAAGGCTGCCATCTATGGTTCTCGCCGTCCATTTATTTGGGTCTATTTTAAGATGATATGAGCCGATATTAATCATTGGTTCAATAGTAAATACCATGCCCTCTCGAAGTCTCTCTCCTCTATGAGGACGCCCAAAGTGAGGAACCTGTAAGTCTTCATGCATAGACTGCCCAATCCCATGACCCATAAAATCTCGTACAACAGAGTAATCATGGGATTCAGCGTGACTTTGTATTGCATGAGAAATGTCTCCGATTCTATTACCGATAATCGAGGCTTCTATGCCAAGGTAAAGACACTCTTTCGTAACCTTAAGCAGCTTTTCCGCTTCCTTTGATATTTGACCCACCGGATAAGTCCAGGCGGAATCAGCTAGCCACCCATTGAGATTAACAACCATATCAATACCTACAATATCGCCGTCCTTCAGAGGTTCTTTTGTCGGAAAACCATGACATATCTCATCATTTACTGAAGCACAAGTTGCAAATCGATATCCTCTGTATCCTTTTTGCTCGGGGGTGGCTCCATGGGATCGAATAAAATCCTCAGCGAATTTATCGATTTCCAAGGTTGTTATCCCCGGACGGATTATCAAACGAATTTCTCGATGGCAAGCGGTTAGGATTTTTCCGGCTTCCGCCATAAGTTCAATTTCTCTTTCAGTTTTGATAATAACCAACTGCAGAATTCCCCCTCATTTAATTTAATTTGCTTTTAGAAAAAAGCCAGTTTAAATGTATTATCATCTATCCAAATACTTATTATAATACTTTTTTTGTGAAAGTGCTTAAGTATATTTTTCTTGAATCAACTCATTTAATACGTAACACAAAAACAAAGTCCACAATCCCCTTACTGGGTTGTGGACTTTGTTTAAGTTTAAGCTGTTTTAGTACCTTTAAAGACTCTCATTATTAGCTTTAGCGTTTCACTAAAAATTACAATACTAAACGTGAATCCAATGAGCTTAACCCACAAAGCCGCTTCGAGGGGAACTGTTTTAAACACATTTCCACCAAACTGGGTGACTAAAACTTGAACGAGGAAGGTAATAAACACAACCCCAATCATTGTCTTATTTTTGAGAAGATTAGGGAATATGCTTCGTACTCCAAACTCTCGGCTGTTAAATGCATTCCATAACTGGAACAATACAAACGCGGTGAACACAATTGTCGATTGTTGTGCCGTGGTACCACCAAGCAGTTGTGTTTCCATGAGCATCAGTAAGGCAGTTACCTGGAATAAACCGTTAGAAACCATTTTGAAAAACATATCTTTTGTAACGATAGACGCATTTCTTTTGATAGGCTCTTTTTGTAGTAAATGGTCTCTCGGTGGTTCTAACCCTAAGGTTAAAGCCGGAGGTCCATCCATGATAATATTTACCCATAACAACTGTAAGGTTGTAAAGGGCATTCCAAATCCCAAAAGTTCAGACAATATTACTGTGACAAAAGCGACAACATTTACCGTAAGTTGGAACTGAATGAATCGTTGGAAGTTTTCATAAATGCCTCGGCCCCACTTGATAGCTTTGACAATTGTGGAGAAAGAGTCATCTAGCAAAACGATCTCCGCAGCTTCCTTAGAAACTTCCGTTCCTGCAATTCCCATGGCAACTCCGACATCGGCAGCTTTTAAAGCGGGAGCGTCATTAATCCCATCCCCTGTTACAACCACTGATGCATTAAGCTCTTGTAAAAGCTTAACAACTCTCATTTTAGCTGTGGGATTTGAGCGTGCAATTACCACAATTTTCGGGAGCTTACTCTTCAATTCCTCATCACTCATTGCGTCAATGTCTGTGACTTCTAACACAAGTGAGTCGTTCTTAACAATTCCTAATTGAGAAGCAATAGCTCTCGCGGTGTTAATGTTATCTCCTGTCAAAATCTTAACGGTAATGCCCGCCTGTCGACAATGATTGATGGCTTCTTTAACATCTGAACGCAGTGGATCTTCAATACCTACAAATCCCGTGAATACAAGGTCTTTCTCTACGTTATAAATATCTTCCCACTGAGGTTCCTCGCTAAAATCATTAAAAGCAAATCCTAGAACTCTTCTTGCATTATCTTGAAGCTTTTTAATCTTTGCTTCAATCTCATTGATATGCTCTTGAGTCAATGGAACAATCGCCCCATTATATAGGATCCTGTTACAAATACTTAGTACCTTTTCAGGTGAACCCTTCGTATATAATCGGTATCCCTTATCCATTTGATAAGCTGTGGACATCATTTTTCTAGCAGACGTAAAATTGATCTCGCTAACAGGTTCACTATGCTCCTTACGATAATGGAGATAGTTTATATTATTCTTGTCTGCACAGACAAGCAGCGAACACTCCGTGGGATTTCCTAGAAATTCATATTTTCCATCCTTTTTCGAAATATCCGCTGTAGAGTTTAGACAAAAGTTTTCAAGCATTTCATTGCTGCGTAGTTGATCAACCAAAAGATCTTTACCGTCTGCCCAAACTTCAACTACCGTCATCTTGTTTTCTGTCAAGGTTCCTGTCTTATCTGAGCAAATGACATTCACGGAGCCAATGGTTTCGCAAGCAATAAGTTTTCGAACAAGGGCATTATTCTTAGCCATTTTCTGCATATTGAAGGCCAAGGTTATAGCTACCATAGTTGGTAAACCTTCAGGCACTGCAGCAACAATCAAAGCCACGGACGTAACAAAGGCATCTTTGATTCCCGGAAGAGCAGCTCCGATGTTATCGAATACAAGGATTCCCTGGCTGTACATTTTAAAGACTTCAAAAAGGAAGATTCCTGCAGCCACAACAGATCCGATGATGGATATCTTCTTTCCAAGGTCTGCCAACTTTTGTTGAAGTGGTGTTTGAGAGGTTAATTCTCCCTTTAATTCATCGGCGATTTTTCCCATTTCAGTCTTATCACCAATAGAGGTGACAATGGCAATTGCTCTGCCCTCAATCACCATGGTACCCGAGTATAGCATATTCTTTCGCTCTGCAAGTGGACAATTTTCTATTTCTATTAGTAAAGAATTCTTAGAAGCCGCTTCCGCTTCACCCGTTAGCATAGATTCGTCAATTCCGAGATTTGAGGAATGGATAATCCGAGCGTCGGCAGGAACTTTATCCCCCGTTTCTAAATGAACAATATCCCCAATCGTAAGTTCGCTTTGCGTGAGCAACACGATTTTCCCATCTCGTACTACCTTGACATTCACATCTTCGCTAAGCTTCGATAGTGCCTCAAAGGCTTTATCTGATTTACCTTCTTGAATAATTGAGATTGAGGTTGCAATAAGGACGGCAACAAATATTCCTATACCATCCGCAATATGTCCCATTGCAACGGAAATTAACCCGGAAATCAAAAGAATTAAAATAAGAGGTTCTTTTAAGCTTTCATATATTTTTATAAAAATACTTTCTTTTTCTTTTGGGGTAAATAAATTTTTCCCATAGCGTTGGATTCTTTTCTCAGCTTCAGCTGCAGATAATCCCATCTCTTCATTACTTTCTAGCTCCGAGATGACTTCTCCGACTTCTTTTTGGAAAAAGTCCACAACATAATCCTCCTTATTACTTATTTACTAACCGATTGACCATAGTGCATATAGTATTTCCGAAATTATCACTCCTTACTTTCATTTTGAAAAGGTTTCAAAAGGAATAAAAAAGACTTTTAACATAGCCTTAATGGCCATGTTAAAAGTCTTGTTACCTCTACGGTTTACAAAGACAGGTAAGTCTCCTTACCGGGTATGTTGCCTTTGTAATTTAACTACTCCCTCTTAACAAGATAAGTGTACCTCAAAAAATCCGGCTTGTCAAATCTATGAGATTTTTGATAGCATATTAAAACATTAGGCCCATCTTTCGATACTTTGTGCCAATGCGCCCAATATTCGATGAAACCCCTGAGGGTTTTGGGCGGGCACCCGATATTGTTTATTAATCTCTATCTGTACGGCAGGAATTCCGAGTTCACGTGCCACATAATTACTGACCGTGTTAGGCCCGGAAGCGGCAAAATAATCTTGAGAGATTCTGGTTAAGCCAAAGTCGTGAAAACTTTGTTGCAGTGTTTCAAGTATTCTTATCTTGCCTAGAAGGTTTTTCCCCCCATTTGTACCAAAGTCTACATCAAATTCCCTCTCCCTAGCAGCACCATGGATGTCGAGAATAAGTTTTACTTTCTTTATTGCGCAAAAATCAGCGATTTTATCTTTATAAATACAAGGGTAATCGATATTAGGGTCCCCTCCATAAAGCTTTGTCGCGGCGATCCCGTGGCAACCAGTTAGCTTATTTAACAAATAAACGGTAGCACCGGTGAATTGATCTGACATCTTAATCTTCTTTTGCCGATAATGCCTTACAGCATGTGGGGCAGAAAGTAAAACAGGCAACTCTCCAACAGAATACCAGAATGGCTCCTCTTGCTTAGGATTGACACGTTTATCCGTTTTATAAAAATGAATTCGTTCAATATTTACTGCTTCTTCATTAAGGCGACTACGGCTAAAGTCGTCTAAAATACCTGCTTGTTTACTCACTATCGTCCCCCCAGTCTAATAATAACCAAAACATTAAGTTGAACAATTTCACTTTTTATTCTTTTTATACCCTGTAATGCTCAACTGGGCAATAAGATCCCTATGTTCGTTTAAAACCTCCACGTTATAATTAACAATTTTACGGGAAACTGATTTTTCTTTTGCTTCCGCTAGTAATACTTTTCCATTAGACGCTTGATAATAAGATATATTGGCATTAATTGCCACGGTAATTTGTCCACTAGCATTAGCGGCGGCGGCAAAAGCAAAATCAGCTAAAGTAAAGATGACGCCACCTTGAATTATATCCACTCCATTTAGATGTTTTTCGCTAATATCTATTTTCGCAACTGCGTATCCTGGCTCAACTTCAAGCAATTCTATGCCAGTAAATGCAGCAAATCTATCATTTTTCATAAGTTTTATAAGATCATTATTCATGGTTTATCATTTACCTACTTTCTTTTTTATCGTTAGCTAGAGCCTCCATTTTACTAACTTACAAATTTAAATTTGACAAATTGTTTTATTTAAAACTATATCTTAAGTATAGAATTTTTGAGCAGTAGTAGCAACATACTGTGCAAGGAGATCTTTATAATAATAGGACTATTGGCCCATTCACCTTAGGTCCTTCTGTCCATACTTTTTACATCAATTCAATGATACTATGAAATAAGATTTAATGAACTACGGAGGCGGATTCTTTGCTTTGGCACAAAATTAACACAAAGAAACAAAATATGATTATAATCTGTGGAACAATAATTTTAGCAATGATCATTGTTGGAGTCACGAACGTAATAGTTTATATTCTTTAATTTACAAACATTTATTGCATATACATAAAACCCCCATAGAAGGCAGTTCACTTAACGCCATCTTAGGGGGTTTTTTAAATATTATCATAATTCATTGTTGTAATCATAGAGTAAACCTTAGTGTTTTAGAGTTAGAATATGTGCAAAACTTAATAAGTCTCCTCAAAAACTTCAAAATAGGACTGTGGATGAATACATGCAGGACATTCATTCGGTGCACTAGATCCTTCATGAACATAACCACAATTTCCACACTTCCAAAGCTTAGTTACTTCCTTTTTAAAAACCGTACCATTTTTAATATTTTCAACAAGCTTGTTAAATCTAGTTTCATGCCTTTTCTCAGCAGATGCAATCATTTTAAAAGCATTGGCAATTTCCTGAAACCCTTCTTCTTCTGCCACTTTTGCAAAAGAGGGATATAATTCAGACCATTCTTCATTTTCTCCACCTGCAGAGGCGATCAAATTATCCAGGGTCGTTGCCTGGGCCACTGGAAAGGACGCACTGATTTCGATCACAGCTGGAAGCTCACCTTGAAAACCCGCTAATAAAAACTTGTAGAACCTCTTAGCATGCTCTTTCTCATTATCCGCAGTTTCAATAAAAATATTTTTAATTTGCTTGTAGCCTTCCTTATCCGCTACAGATGCATAATAAGTATAACGGTTGCGTGCTTGGGATTCTCCGGCAAACGCCTTCATTAAATTTTCTGCAGTTTTAGTTCCTCTTAAATTCATCTTAAAAACTCCTATCTCTTACTTAATAGTACTTTGCATTAATTATAAATACATTATATTTATAATTAACTAATACGTCAATAATTTTTGCATTACTCTTCCCAGTTTTATAGCTCACTCATATTCTTTAAACCCTCTACATCTAACAGTTCGATGGCCGTCAAATGAAAACTAATAAGTCCCTCATCTCTCATTTTACCCATTTCTCTAGACATGGATGGCCGAGAAACATTAAGGAAATCCGCTAGTTCATTTCGATTAAGTGGTAAGTTTATGTTTTTATCTCCTGTCCTATTGTATTCCTCCAGTAAATAAGTGCAGATTTTTCCTCGCATACTCTTAATCGTCAGGTATTCAACCTTCTTGTTTAAGAGCATAGCTCTCTCAGAAATTATTCGCAAAAAGTTCTGGATTAGAATTCTATGCCAGGAGCACATCTTTTCACAATCTCCAACAATCTTCCCCCTCGGTAAGAAGAGGACGTCACATACTTCCTGTGCCTGAACAGTAGCTGGCCATGTCGTTAGGGTTGAAAAAGCCACGATCTCACCAAAAATATCACCTTTTTTTAAAAGAGTCATGAAAATTCTGTTCCCAGCGGCATTTTCTTTACTGACCGTCGCTGTTCCTTTAAGAATTATCCCAACGCTTTCATAGTGATCCCCACTTGTTACAATAAAATCACTTTTTTTATAGCTGTACACTCTAGGCTTCAAACAATTTAACATAGCTTCTATAGAGTCTCTGTCTATTCCTTGAAATAGACTTACTTCAGAAACTATTTCCATGTATTTTTTCATTATCTTAGTACCGCCTACATTCTGTATCCTGGGATACCGCCTTAGTTCGTTTATTGTAATATAATGAACCTGTAAACACAACATCTGAAGGGAGAAATTACGATGTTAAGAAAAATCATAAAAATAGAGGAAGAAAAATGCAATGGATGCGGCCTATGTGTTACTGCTTGCCATGAAGGTGCTTTGCAACTAATTGATGGTAAAGCACATCTGATTTCCGAAAGTTATTGTGACGGCCTAGGAGACTGCCTACCTGAGTGTCCAACGGGAGCGATCGTTCTTGAGGAGAGAGAGACTGTTGAATATGATGAAGAAGCTGTTAAGAAAAATATCGAGAACCGTAAGCCACAGCCAGGACCCGCTCTTCCCTGCGGTTGCCCAGGTACCCAAGCAAAACGAATGGTCGCGAACCAGCCCCAAGCCAAGTCCAGTAGTTCCGATGAAAGCATACAATCACAGCTTGGACAGTGGCCTTGCCAGATAAAACTAGTACCTGTAACAGCTCCTTATCTTGATAACGCACATTTGCTCATAGCCGCTGACTGTACTGCCTTTGCTTACCCAAATATACACAAAACCTTCATGCGAAATAAGATAACCTTAATTGGCTGTCCCAAACTTGATGACACGGATTATTCAGAGAAGCTGACCTCAATTCTAAAACAGCATGAAATTAAAAGCCTCACTATTTTGAGAATGGAGGTCCCCTGCTGCGGAGGTCTTGTTCAAGCTGTTAAAAAAGCCCTAATAAATAGCGAGAAAATGATCCCTTGGAATATCGTAACAATCTCAACAGACGGGAGAATAATTGAGGATTAATGGATCGGTAGACAAACAAGGAAACCCACGGCAGATATAATGCTGTGGGTTTTTTTTGTTCTTCTTCAATCTATCTTTTTTCGTATTTCTCTGCTAACAGTTGGGTTCCATTACCAATGTTGTCCATATCATTTTCCCGAATGATAGTAACAAAAGCCTCGACAGGTATATTTAGTGTTTCACTCGCTTTAGTTGCTAGCTCCTTGACCAACGTTGCTTTCTGTTCTTTAGACATTTTCCCTGCATCAATCGTAATTACGGGCATAATAATCTACTCCCTTCCTCTAACCACGGCGCTTTTCCCAATACTCAAATAGAACTTATTCCTAAAACTATTACATAGCTTTTTTATTTAATTTTACAGCTGTACCGTAAACTAATATCTCTGCCGCTCCCTGCATAACATTTGAAGTTGTAAAACGAATATTAATAATGGCATCCGCTCCCAGCTTTTCAGCTTCCGCTACCATTTTACTGGTAGATATTTGCCGGGATTCATTGATCATATCACTATATTCTTTTAGCTCTCCCCCGACAATCTGACGAAAAACTGACACAATGTCTTTCCCTACGTGCTTCGCTCTGATCGTACTTCCTTTGACCAAATCCAAGGACTTAGTTACTTCGTATCCGGGAACATAGTCAATACTTGTTAAGATCACTTTTTTCAGCCTCCTTGTCTCTAATCCTTTCCCGGATTAATAAGACTAATAATAAAACACCGCTTATCAGCCCTAAACCAATAGCCACACCTATAAGAATTGGAATCAATGAAGGAGAAATTAAAGCCAGGCCCATTATTCCAAAAAAGTATAGGGCGATACAAAAAACTAGTACCCAACTAAGGAACTTAATCATCATTACCCTCCAGATTATCTCCAAATCTTTATACATATTACAAGGAAATTTAATCCAGCCTAGGACTAAATGCAACTAGTTTTCTCCAAATGTTACTCACATATCCGGCTTCCACCCTTGTTGTTTGTGAACCCCATCGCAAAAGGGACGGTTTTTCGAAAATCCACAACGACACAAGGCCATTCTACTGCCTTCCTTCAAAGTCTCCCCTTCCAAACCGATTACTTCAGTAGGGCCTTCAATTAATAACGGTCCGTTAGCCTTCACTCGAATTTTTACTGTTGCCGGGTTGAATTTTTCATAATTAATACTACCGACCCCTTGAGCCAATTTTACATCTACGTCAGAACCCTCAGGAAGTGAGTATCTTAAGGCACCTGTTGGACATTTATCAATGGTACTAATAATCTCCTCCGGCTTTGCAGCATTTACATTAACCCAAGGACGTTGTTTCAAATTAAATACTTCAGGTAAAAGCCTTAGGCATGTCCCGGGATGAGCACATAGTTCTGGGAACCAGTGCACAATAACATGGTCATTTTTATATTCTTTCATGATTTTTAATTCCTTCCTATTTGTTTTGGATGATTTATGATATTTTACCATAAATCTACGTTATATTCGACAGAATGTTTCAACAATCAGTGCATCCAAACAACCAGCCAAATTTGCAATCCAAAATGCTGTAGCTACACCTGTAGCGCTACAAGTGTAGCTACAGGTGTAACTTATAAGCCCCATTAATTTCTTTATTATCTAGTTAGACGTATATTCTTGTAATTTTGATGCTCTTTTTCCCCGGCATAGTTTTTGCATTATTTAAACTATATAGAATATTTAGCATATTCATCCAACTCAATTGAAGGGAGTGACTTTTAATTACCTCGAGCTTAGCGATTCATTGCTATGAAAGCAGCTTAAGCACTATGTCATCCTGAAGGAGGAACGACTGAAGGATCTAGATCCTTCGCTAATACTCAGGATGACAGAATAGTCTTTCGTTTATCGTAATGCGGGTAACGTATTGAAATTCTTAGGTTAATACTCAAATGATTATTAAACCCTATGGGTTTTAGTAAAACAAAAACAGGAGGCGTTTTGATTATGAAAGCATTTGTTTATCATGGTCCTAAAAATATGAGTTTAGACCAAGTACCTGACCCAGTTATTCTAAAACCTACCGATGCAATAGTCAGAGTAACCACTTCAACCATTTGTGGAACAGACAAACACATTAGAAATGGTGGAATGCCTCAGGTAGAAGCCGGAAGAGTCATTGGTCATGAATTCTGTGGCGAAGTAGTTGAAACCGGTGCAGGTGTTCATAAGTTCAAAAAAGGAGATAAAGTAGCCGTATCCTGTGTTACGCAATGTATGGAGTGTTTCTATTGTAAACGTGGAATATACTCGAGATGTGAGGATGGCAGCTGGATCTTCGGCTATATGATCGATGGTTGTCAAGCTGATTATGTAAGAGTTCCTTATGCTGATTCTGGAATGTACCTGATTCCTGACAGTTTAACAGACGAAGATGTTTTGTTTGTTGGGGATATTCTTTCTACAGGCTATTTTGGAGCAGAAAACGGAAACATTCAGCCAGGGGATACTGTAGCTGTATTTGGATCAGGCCCAGTCGGCATGTGCGCAATGGCAACCGCCCGTCTTTGGGGACCCTCAAAAATTGTTGCTGTAGACATAGATCAATCCAGACTTGACTTTGCAATCAAACAGGGCTGGGCTGATTACGGTCTAAATCCTCAGAAGGTTGATGTTACTCAGGCCCTTAAAGACTTCACTAACGGAAGAGGCGCGGATGTAACCATTGAAGCAAACGGTTTTGAGCCAACCTTTAAAGGTGCAATTGAAGGAGTAAGACCAGGTGGAACTGTATCCATAATGGGAGTATTTGAAAAACCTCAGATCTTAGAAATGCAAAACCTCTGGATTCAAAACATTACTATTAAAATGGGGCTAGTCAAAGCAAATCATATCCCTGAACTAATTGATCTTATTAAAGAGGGCAAGCTTAACATGAAACCCCTTATTACCCACACTATCCCGTTATCTCAAGTTGCCGAAGGATACGACATCTTTGAAGAGCGTCGTGACAACGCTATCAAAGTTGTACTAAAAGCGGATGCATAATAGTCATTTGCTAATCTCTTAGTATAATTTTTCCCAGATAACGTCCAAGAGACAAACAAACAGTAGACAAGACCCTATGTGATGGGGTCTTGTCTACTGTTTGTTTGTCTTTTATAAGAAATATGATGTCTTTTGCAAGAATTTGAATAATAGAAAAGCTTGCCATAAATTAATTAATCGCATAATATTAATATAATAGTCATAATATTCTGTCACTGGGCGATCTACTTATAGAGGTGGTTTTTTATGAGTTCAAATTTGGCTATCTTTAGCTCTGAAGGACTTTTCAAACACCGAAGATTATTGGAAGAGACTCGGTACAGATTTCTGAATAATTCTCATGATCAAATTAATATTCGATCAATAGTGTATGATTCCTGGGTACGTTGTCTCCAATCAGGCATTGATCCTAGACGAAAACAAACCGAAGAGCCCCTGAAAACGGCTGATATAAGAAATATTATAGAAAGTTCAAAACTTCATGAGGCCTCTACTGATACACTGAATGACTTAGTAACCCAAGCTCAAGAAACCAACTATATTATAACTCTATGTGACTCTCAGGGTAGAATTATCTTTTTGAGTGGCAACCGCCAGGTAAAACGACAAGCCGAAAGAATTAATTTTGTTCTGGGTTCTCGGTGGAGCGAAGCAGCTATCGGAACTAATGCAATTGGTACAAGCATAGAAACAGGCTATCCTGTCCAAATTTTTGCTGCAGAGCATTTCTGTGAAGGAATTCATGACTGGGTCTGTTCATCATCTCCAGTACGTGACCCTGTTACCAAGGAAGTTCTAGGCGTTATTGATGTGACGGGGTTTTGGAAAGAAGCTCAAACACACACCTTAGGTATGGCTGTAATGGCCTCTCGAGTTATTGAACAAAGACTTTATATGCAAGCAATATCAACTAGACTACAACTGATTGAGCGATACTTTTCTGTTGTCCATCGTTATCCAAAAGAAGCGGTCATAGTACTCGACTCAGCGTTTGAACCTATCACGACAAATGAGCTGGCCCATAAATTTGTCAATCAAGTTACTGGAAAAGATATGGAAAACTTATGGGGTGACCATGAATTCAAGGCCTTTATAAAGCACCATCTTAACAATGTTCAACAGAACAAAGACTACGAAGTATTCATTGAGCAGTTCGGAATTTCTGCTTCAATTCAAGAAATTTATGATGTTGGCAAACGATTAGGTTTCGTGTTAATACTCAAATTATCTGATCAAAAAACACCAGCTAAATACCTTGCGAATACTCCTTGGAGTAAAATCGTTGGAAAATCAAGTAATATCCTTTCCGCGATCACCCAATGTAACATGGTCGCCCATACAAACGTTCCAGTATTACTGTTCGGTGAGAGCGGGTCAGGTAAAGAACTTTTTGCCAGAGCAATTCATCAAATCAGTGACCGTCGAAAGGGCCCCTTCGTTGCTATAAACTGTGGGGCTGTCCCCAAGGAATTATTGGCTAGTGAGCTCTTCGGATACGACCCTGGCACCTTCACTGGGGCAGCTAAAGCTGGCAGAAAAGGCAAGTTTGAGGAGGCACATCAAGGAACCTTATTTCTCGACGAGATTGGCGAAATGCCTTTGGGGTTTCAAGTACATCTACTGCGGGTCCTTCAAGAACGCGAAGTTGTGAGACTTGGTGGCACAATGCCCATTCCCGTAGACGTAAAGATTATTGCAGCTACTCACCATAATCTTGAAGAACTCGTGAATAATGGGTCATTTCGTGCTGACTGTTTCTATAGGCTTCATGTTGTCAGTATTACCATACCGCCGCTAAGGGAACGTCGAGAGGATATTCCTCTATTAATTGATCACTATTTGGAACAGTTCGCTCTAAAGTATGATAAACCGCTTCCTAAATTTGATCAACAAATCAAAAACTATCTTGTGAATACTTATCGATGGCCCGGTAACGTTAGGGAATTACAAAATTGCCTAGAGCACGCAGTGCTATTTTGCTTGAATGGAACAATCATCCAAGAAGATCTTCCACAAAGTATACAAAGAAATGTTCAGAATAACTGTTCTTGGATTACGGATAAAGTTTTTGACGCTAGTCAGAGAAAATCTTCAACTCACGAAAAGGAAGCACTTATCAGGCTTATACAAGAGTCTGGCGGAAATCTATCAGAAGCAGCCCGTCAATTAGGTGTTGCACGAACAACTCTATACCGGCAATTAGATAAATACGGCGTCACTAAAACGTGGTAGCTGACCCTTCTGCCAGACAAATTATAATAAATCTTATTCCGAACCAATTACCATTTGTGTCAGAACCTGATACTTAGAATATCCTGTAATATAATGGTAAAGGGGGATGGACAGATGATATTTTGTGCTGGTATCGCTATAGTATCTATTGCTATTCTTATGCTTATTGCTATGGGTATCGTATTTTAACTTCCGATATCTAAGACGACCAGGCTAAAGTGCCTGGTCGTTCTTGATTAAAACCCAATAATCCTTTATCATCTTAGAAAAAAAATTACCATTTAGTTACACAGTTTCCAAACGTTGCATATTATGTGGTATCTCTTAAATAAAGGAGGCAATTAATATGGCATTTGGTAACGTTGAAGGGGCAGCTTGCGGTTGTGGTGGTAAAGGACTAGGCGCAGGGATCGCAGCAGTTGTTGTTATAATTCTTCTTCTAATCGCAATGGGTATTGTATTCTAATTAGAAAGGTGGAATTTCTTATGTATGGAATGGGTTATGGCGGAATAAGTGGAGCATGTTGTCCTCAGCCTGTTGCCCCAGTAGCTGCTTATGGCGGTATTGGTGTAGGGGTCGGCGTTGGAATCATTTCTATTGCTATCTTGATTCTTATCGCTTTGGGCGTAATTTTTTAGAAGTCTTGTGAACTGGCTACCATCCGCTAGGGTGGTAGCTTTTATCATATCATTGTCAAATTGATTAACTATTAAAAAGGTCTTTTAAGCGATCAGTCCCAAGAGATAGAAGATTAAAACCAAATTTCATTAACTGAACGTCATCGTATTTTATCTTGTCTACAATCTCTTCATCTAAATCCATTTCTTTGAACAAGTAAAGGTTACTCATTAAGAAATCTCTGAATTTGTCTAGGTCATAACATGCCATAAAGAAAAGGTTAATAAGCATTTCATCCGTTACAACATTGCCCGTAAGTTTTGAGTTTGAAGGTATCTCACTAAACCCCTGTTCCATATCTTCATAAATTATCAGACCTTGGTCCCGAACCCATTCCTTTACGGTTTGTGCCTTTGTCTCCATTAGTCCGTGACAGCGGGAACTTTCAAAGATAAATGAATATTTTCCCTCACCCAGCATGTCCACCGGAGCCAACCTACAGGACCAGGGTCGCTCACTATATACTTGACATCCCTTTGGTGTGATGAAGGGACATTTCCGGTCATTTTCTTCAGACATTTTGATTTGCACGATGGAAAAGCCTGTATTAGGCACACGTACTTTTAGGGTATATCTTTCCAAAAATTCTCCCGAAGAAATGCCCAGGGAGTTCTTCATCCTCAAAACATCGTATGGAGTTAGAAAAATATTTATATCCCGGCAGCATTTTTTAAAGCAATCCAGCCCATCATGACAATGAAATTTGAACTCACTGTCTTCATTCAGGACTAAAGATCGGTGATTCATAAACTTGCCCCCTTTCAAATCCTTTATTATTATAAGTTATCTCCAGGGAATAAGATAGATATATCAAAGAAACGAATACCCGTTTCACTTGGGTATTCGTTTCACTTAACATTCAGTCTGATTAATTTTCGATTCATGGTCATTGTCCGCGACGAATATAGGCTCCAATCCGACGTCGGCTAGGATCGTTTCTATTATAGATTTTTCTTGGGCAGTCATGTGTCTCTCCCCCTTAGATGTTTTACTATTCTGAATATTATATCAACCGTCCTGCATAATTGCAACCTTAGAACGTTTATAGATAAGGCAAAACTTTTCTCGCAATTTGTCGACATAAAGCCTTTCAACTTAACTTAAACTTAATAGTCTGTGAGATTATAGATTTCCCGTCAATATAATATGCATTATCTAAATTATTTAGTTAAAAATAAAAAAGGCGCCATTTTGGCACCTTTTCTGCTCTGTTACTGATTAGTCTAAGGCTTTTAAAATATCTTGGAAAACCTGGTCAATTGGTTGGTCTCCGTTAATACGCTTTAATAGTCCCTTTTCTTCATAGAATGCGATCAAAGGTTCTGTTTGAGTATTATAAACACTTAAACGATTCTTAGCGGTTTCAACGGTATCATCTGAACGCTGATAAAGCTCTCCTCCACATTGACCACAAACTCCCTCTTGTGCTGGTGGGTTGAAGATCATATGGTAAGAAGATCCGCACTTCCGACAGACACGTCTTCCTGTTAATCTAGGAATTAACACCTCTTCGTCAACTTCAATGTTGATAACACCGTCGAGCTTCATGCCTAGGCGGTCTAGAATACCTGCTAAAGCACTACCTTGAGCCAGTGTCCGTGGAAATCCGTCAAGAAGGAATCCATCTGTACAATCTTGCAGCGCTAATCGTTCCTCGACAATCCCAATGGTTACTTCATCAGGAACTAAGCCACCGGCATCCATGTAGGATTTAGCCTTTAGCCCTAAGGCCGTTCCCTCTTTAATTGCAGCTCTGAACATGTCACCTGTTGAAATATGTGGGAAATTAAAACGCTCTACGAGTGGGCTTGCTTGTGTCCCCTTACCTGCACCCGGGCCACCCATTAATATAATCTTCATTGATCTTCCTCCTTCAATTCATCCTTGTTAATGACTCGACGTAAGTTGGGTTCATCTGTTTCATCGTATCGAGCAAGACAACGATTCCCTTTTGTATTACAACATCTTCGACGGAAAAACTGGTAATTCCTCCTTGGAATACATAAGAAAATATTATTGCTTATCAAAAAGCTGAAACATATTTGTTTACAGCTTTTTGGAATAAAAAGAATCTCACTTTTTCTTTTGTACAAACGTTTAATAGTCGTCACAACTTAGTTTGGAGAACCCCAATTCATTTGCTGCGGTAAAGTATTCTAACCGATCCACTAGTCTTATTTCATCTTTAGCAGATAAGTAGATCCCCCCCTGCTCCGGACTAATCCGCAGATAATCCCCTCCAACAACCCTATCCACAGGAGGCAACGTTATAGGAGGATCCCAGCTTCCTAAGCTAACAATAGCATCAACTTCAGGCTCACTATAAAACAAGGGATCGTCAACCCCTTCTGTCCCGCCATGCTCAAAGGTCATCAATGCCGTTTTGATTCCTTTCTCTTCACAAACCTTAAGGCTTAACATAGTCTCAATAAATGCATTGCCATCTCCTTCCCAAGTTGCCACTACACCATTTGCGTTTAATAACTGAGCTGAAGTTGCAACGAGATTGGCACAGCGTTTTTTTCCTTCCATTTCCTCAAAACGCCCCCGGAATAACACTACGCCAACAAAATTTAGGGATTTCCCGTGTCTTTGATACAATTCCCTGATTAAAGGGTTATTCGTATGGAACCATGTAGGTGTTTTTACATTGGGGTGACTCCAATTCCCATCAACCACAGCACCATCCAGGATTTCGTTGGGATGAACAATTATAGGCAGTAAATTATCAAAGCGCATATTATAGAAGAAACTACTTAAGTTCAGTCCCACCGAGTGTACTTGGTAAAGATAGGCAACGTTTGGAAGGCCATTCTTTGCTCCTCCCAAAGTATATGATGTGATGCTGTCCGGTACCTGACCTTGCAGTACTTTTCCCAAATATCGGGCTGCCCGAATGCCGACAATTCTTACGGAATGTTCGTACTGGTCCTCATCCATTCCTGGCTGTAATTTGAGAATACATACCACGTTAATCGTTGAACTAAACGGGGTAATGGGTCCACCCGATCCCACCATATCCAGAACACTATCTCGAACAATATTTAATCCACCGAGTCTGGTAAGAGGAAATTCACAGGAAGTGAGCACAGCAACCCCCTCCATCCGATAAGTTGTTCCATCACCCAGTCGTTCAATCGGGGAGTCCACTCCCGCGTAAGGAATTGCATTGCCTTCCTTGAACCGAGGTTCTACCGCATCGATGACGTGAACAATCCGCGCATTCTCTCCAGGAGCTACAATTTCAATATCTGCTTCGGTAAAGGTCGTATCTTCCAAAATACTGGCAAGCAACTCTTCCCGATTAATTTCTAATACCCCATTGTTTAAGCATGTTTTACCAGTAAATGCAACTTGTTTGACCTTAAACGTTCCCATTTCTAGTTTCATAATCCCCCCCCTTTCAATCCACTATTATAATTTGAGGTTTTTCCAGTTTCCTTTCCAATAATTCGAGTGCTGATAATAATACTTTACGGCTAATTTCTCGGTCACGCTTAACTGGTAATTCCGGATCACCACACGGGTGAGGAATCTTTGTACCTCCAACCACTCGATTGGCTCCTACATTGGAGGCCAGGGTATACATGGCTGTAATAATACTTGTTGGTATCCCCTGCCTCTCTAATTCTTTGGCAATCGTTGCGCCGCAACGAGTACAGGTACCTCAGGTAGAGGTCAGAATTACTCCATCCACCTTTTCCTGGTGTAATTGCGCGGCCATTTCCTGCCCGTCTCTTTGGGAGATATTGGCTGCCGCCCCTACTCCGGACGTAGAATAAAACTTATTTTGTAAACTTCCAATCAAGCCTTCAGCTTCAAATTCCCTCATGATGCCAACCGGCACTACGTAATTGGGGTTGGCATTGACAAAGTTTGGATTATAACCACCGTGAATCGTCTCATATTCCGAACTGTCCAACCTTTGTTTTCCGGAAATCTCATATGTTTTCCAAACCTCGGCTCCAAAAGAACGTATCCGATCAGGGTTGCCCCGGGGTACTAGTCCACCAGTTGTCACGAGGGCAATAGTCGCTTCTTTTAACTTTGCGACTGGCAGTGCCGGTGCAACTTTGTCAATGATTTGAATTGACAGCTCGGTAGAAAAGGGTTGGCCTTTTAGCTTTGCTTCCAGCATATCTACCAACCGCTTAGCGGCCTCTTCTTCGCGATAAATTAGTTTCCTAATGCCCTGGGAGATATAACCTTCCTTCCGGGCAGGACCAAGGGGTTCACCTGTTGAAATTCTCTGCACAAAGCCTGCAATTTTGATTAGTGCTTCCCTCATGCCTGATACTTTCCCAGATGTAGGTAGAATGTATGTCCTTTGTCGGTAGATCTCTACCATTGGATTTCCTTCATACATACCAGTGATCCCAGGTATACCAAGTTCTCTGGCAGCAGCCTCACAAATAGCTCCACAGGCCTGACCGTACCGCCCTGAGTTAAATGCTGGTCCTGCAATAACCATATCCACCTTATACTCCTTGGCCTTATCAACTATTTCCTGTATGACAATATCGTTATGGCTGTTAAAGTAGTTATCTCCACACACAGCAACAATTGGCACACTATAGTTTTCACCTAGAAGGGAACACAGACCAACAGCCGGTCCGATAGGTTTTTCCACAAAAAAGAGAGAACTATCTGCCTTATCTTCACCACCTAGTCCGGCGAAGAATTGATTTATGTAAAAGAGTATTCTCATAACTAAACCCTCCTCATTAGGCCCCAACTTTATTAAAGTAGGTTTTCCTATATTCCTGGAAATAGAGTTCATTATTTGCTGGTTTTACCAAACTGCATATGACCGATACCGTTAAGACGACTAATAGGGTCCCGGGAAGTTCACCCAGACCGGTTATTTTAACCAAATAGGTACGCCACAATATATAAATAATTGGCCCTAATGTGGTACAAAAATAAGCTGCCTCACGATTGGCCTTATCCCAAAACAATGCCAAGATCATTGGTACTCCAATTACAATAACAAATGCACCAAAACCAAAGGCATTAAGAATTGTAATTAGGGGCATCTGCATTCCGCTTAGGATTAATGCCAATAGGCCAATAACGACAGTAGCTATCTTTGAATAACGCAGTTCTTCACTTTCCGTAAAGTTTTGTCCTTTTATCCGACCAATAATGTCGTGCACTATACTGGACCCAGCTGCCATTAATAAGGCATCCAACGTCGTAAAAACCGCCGCCAATAGGCAAAAAACCAACAGCATACCCACGATCTCCGGAGCAACATGAGTTATGAATGCGGCAAAAGCTTTGTCCGGGGTTTCTATGCCGATGCCTAAAGCACGGGGGACCAAACCAATTAGGACAGCAGCGAAGGTCCAATAAAGGGAAATGATGACCCCAATTGGGAAAGCTAATCGTGCGGTCCTGGCGTCTTTCATCCCATAAAAAGCAGGAATAATATGAGGGCTGCTAAACAAGCCAAATAGATATACAAACGCTAAGTTGTACCAGAGAGAGCGGGGCATTTCTCCAAAAAAGCTGGTCATACTGGGATTCTGCTGAACTAATAAATGGTCTATCCCAGAAATGCCTCCCACGGCTTTTAGACCAACGATTATGGCTACTGTAACACAAATGATCATAATCATCCCCTGTACAGTGTCCAAATAGGCAATGGCAGAGCGACCGCCAAGAGAAGAGAAGATTACTAACACAGTGCTAAATAGGACTAATGACCAAACGTACGGTAACCCCAAGTAACTTTCTATTGTTAATGCCGCTGACCTCATTTGTACAACAAGCATGGGCACAGTAAAAATCACAATCCAAAATGCGACTATAGGGTAAAAGTGGTTTGATCCGTATCTTTTAACAAATAGTTCCGGCGTCGTGATGGCTTTTATTTTATGAGATACCTCTCTAATTTTGGGAGCAACTATGAACCAAGTGATAAAGACACCAAAAGCGGCTCCAATCTGCCATGTTCCTCCGCCCCAACCATACTGATATGCCATACCTGCACCACCAACAAACAAACCAGCACTAGTCGCTGCAGTTGCAGCCGTAAAAGCTGACGCAACTGGACCTAAGGCACGGCCGCCAAATACATAGCCTTCCACACTTTTTATACCACTTCGCGTGTAGTATAAAGCCCAGCAAGGTAATAATACCAAAAAGACAAATAAGGCTGCTATTTTGCTCGGTTCCATTGAAGATTCCCCTTCCATTTACTAATTTGATCCCTTTAATTTTTTAGTCAAACTTTTCAAAAAAACTTTCTCCAAATATAGCTATTACTATAGCTAAACTGCTAAAAAGTACTAATAATGAGATGAAAATCAAACTCGCACTCACGTTTCCTACTCCTTTCATAAGTTAATGCAATAACTTAATTTATACTCTTCCCCCCCCTAACCTAAATAAAAAAAACCCACATCCCAAGAGGGTGCAGATTTTTCCATCATCTCACCTAAGCCGACTCATTCACGAAGCCGACATAGAAATTCTACAGGCAGGTCTCCTGACTAGGGTCACAGCGTTTACTTCCTTCCCCCATAATGGATGGAGTGGTATAAGTAAAAGCTCACCTTCACAGTGGCGGGTCCGTCCGGGAATTACACCCGGTTCCCTATTCTCCCAAATGGGCACCTGTAAAAAAGGTTTATTAAAATTTTCTTAACGTATCAAGAAGTATAACTTTAGGGTCCTCTTTCACTCGTCTCATCCTCAGCGCAGCGAAGATCTTAACTTGAAATAGTGTAGAAGTCAAGATTCTTCGGCTATGCCTCAGAATTCCATGCGTTACCTGCATCACGATAAACAAGACTATTCTGTCACAAACAAAAGATTATTCTGTCATCCTGAGCGATAGCGAAGGATCTAGATCCTTTGCTATCGCTCAGGATGACACAGTGCTTAAGTTGCTTTCATAGCAAAGACATGTATAGTAAAAAGACGTGTAGCTTTTTTCCTAATATAAGGTTACCTCAGACAAGCAGTAATGTAAATATTAAGTAAAAATACAATAATATTGAAATTAACTATTTGGGGTTCCTCTGAATTATCAGAGAAAGAGCGTCATAGAGTCGGGTGAGTTTACCTAAAAAGAGGCTCCCTTTACCTATAATCATTACTTGATTCACTTTGTTTCCAAGTATAAGGTCACGGGCGGGTCCGATATAGGGTACACCTGAAGGAATATGTCCCTGGTTTGGCGCAAAACCGGGTACCCCAAAGCGGTGAATTTGCTCCTCGATTTCGGAACGATCTATTTCTCCCCTTAGAATACCTAGAGAAGCGATCATACTATAGTTCCTTTTGGCTATATCACCACACCCCGTTGGTTCGATAATTTCCGGATTCACAAGTTCTGCCGCATAACGATCCATATCTACAATTCTATATCCACCCTTTGTTAAAGGTTCAGCGATAAGAGAATGATAAACCTGTTGAGGCGAGTCACCGCAGCCAACGTTCATTCTACCAATCAGATCAGTACGTATGATAGGATTTATCCCATCATCTTTACTGATATGAAATGCAAATGCTCCCAGTATGTCTTCCAAGACGGGCATATTGTGTTCAAGGTGAATCTCCGCATTGAGCCCCAGTTTTGCGCTGCACCCTCCAGCTACTACAATTACATTTGTAAAGATACCCGACTGAACTAATGCTGCAGCTTGCATCAAGGCATGCACTGGAGCAGCACAAAATGCACGCGTATCGGCTCCACTAGCATTGGAACAGGAACAGGCTTCGGCGATAGACTTGGCAAAACTTCCGCCTCCCTTCTGTCGATTGTCTCCACAGGCTTCTTCGGAAGCTTCGATAATATAGTCTACATCCTGTGGCTTAAGCCCGGTCTTCGAAAGGAGAAGTTGAAGAGCTGCTACAGCGGAAGCCTTTGCCGTCAGGTTTTCCAATACCCTGGATGCAGTTAGATTAGAATCCGACACGGTGGCCTTCCGGACACACCCGATAATTTGTCCTCCAAAGATCAGCGGCAGGGCTTCACGTGTTTCAATCATTTCATGAACCTCTTCATTAGAGAACGAATCATTCTGAGCCGTTTTTATTCCTTTAAGCATACATAAAGCAGGATGATAACGTAGTTTTTGTAAGATGGACTGCTTAAATCCTGCTTCCAGGCACACGAGTCCGTAAACATCAACCGCATCTAGCACGCCTAGAAACTCGTCCTCGGGAAAAATTTCACCTAACTTCCCTTGGCGCTTTCCTTCGGACAAAGCATTATTATACCAGGGTCGGGGAATATTTAATAAATCCTCAGGTAAAAGATTTCCGATAAACGCTTGATTCGGTGGATAACGGACTACACTATCAAAGCTTCGTAATTGATCCTTGATCGAATGACTTAGCTGTGAACCCTTTAAGGTTGCTTGCTGAAGAAGAAGTCCCGGTGTCTGAATTAACGTATAGCTCGTCCCTTTGATGACTGGATACTTCATTCGCTCACTTCCGATGGAAAAAATCGTTTACGTACGATTGAGACCTCTTCAATAATTCTTGAAATATCAAGGATCATTTCCATCATTTCCATATGTCGTAAATAGACTTGATGATCAATGAGTTCTTTGAGTTCGACGATATGATAAGCTTTAAGCCCTAACTGGGCTGTTGGAATCGGATCAATAAACATAAGGTTACCGCCTGCCACCGATTCAGCTGCGATGACTGCCATTTCAGGATCCGCACTGCCGAGTACAGCAATAAGTTCCTCACAGCCGTATTTCTGAGCAAGTTCTTGTATTTGAACCTGATTTTCTTGATCCATTGCTCCAGCCGATGTTCAAACGTAACAATGTGTCATCGCATAAATAACTTCCCCGCCAGCGCTAATGACACATTCCTCTAAAGATTGAGCCGGAATCCCATCCCTGTCGCCAATAACGACAACTTTTTTTCCTTTTAACATAAAACATTACTCCTTTAAACTTAGGGCGTTGGTAAAATTAAAATAGTCCTATGATCAAATTAGATTTGATCATAGGACTTTACCTTCATCCCCGACACAATAATAAGGCAGGTCTCCTGGCTAACGGGTCATTGCTAAATCACAAGGCCTTCCCAGCTTATGCCAGTGGCACTTAATAGCTCGCCGATTACAGTGGTGGGTCCGCTCCGTTTATAGCCTAAATAAGACTATTTTCGGATTCCCTATTCTCCCCTTATGGGCACCTTACTAAAATTATATTTGGATAAAGTTTATAATAATATGAATTGTTTTTCAATAGGTTTTTGGAAATTATATTCCCGCAGGCAGCTGTCCTCCCGAAACTGTGTAATATCACGATTTTCCAGCTGTGAAACGCCCACCATTTTCATAAGCGTTCTTGCTATTAAAATTACTTGTCGCACAAGCTATACACATTGCAGGCTCTAAGTCATCAAACACTTGCTTGCCACACCAAGAACAAAACCGTCGTTTTCCTTGGTGCAAAAGAACTTTACCTGCTAGTAATCGATAAGATAAGGACTTTATCTCCATACTTAAAGCTTTAGAGCGGCATATACTGATACACCTTTGACAGCGAGCGCATTTTATTGGTTCATAAATCAATGTCAACTGTTCCTTAGTTTCTTTTTTCGTTAAAGCTCCTTGCGGACATATCCCTTCACATTCACCGCAATTTGTACAACTTTCGCTTACAGTTAATGCCGGTATTGGGAGTACCTCAGTCCCGGATTTTTGGGACTTCCAGGTTTCTCCCAAGAACTGCCGTGTCTTCGGAATAAGATACCTTTCGTTGGAAGTGATACCCGGTAACATTGCTTCCAATTTCTCACGACCGATGTCTCGCCATCCCTTTTTCTCGATCTGGTCTTGTACTGACATCGTATCCCTCATGGCCGATTCACAGTTCCCATCATCAGATGCAACTCTAATCCTTATTGGTGGATGATCTTTCCATGTATTATGAACTTCTTTAAAAATCTGCACACTCGTTTCACAAGCTTTTTTATCCGCACAATTTGCGCACACTCCGGTGTATATTATTAATTCCTTCTCCCGAGCATACAACATGAGACTCAGCCATAAATCCCTGTCGAAGATCCCTAGACAAGGAATTTCATGGCCCGCTGGGATTGCTTGTGGGCAATTTAAAACAACATTCTCTGAACGTTTAATATACTCGTACAGCTTATCGGAGTTGCGATAAAAAAATCCGCCGCTAGGACAAACAGCTATGCATATCCCACATTCTGTACAGCGTTTAGCATCAAGTTCACGGTATACGGAAATGGCATGATGAGGACAGGAGTCGATACATAACCGACAAAGATTTACAAATGCTTTTTTGGTATTGAGACAACAATCGTGATTATATACAATTTGACAATTATAAATCATTAAGACACCTCTTTTGTGCAAACCCTTATATTTTCCAAACTCAAGGTCTGTTCAGGAGCGTCGACGTCGAAGTGAAACTACATCAAGTCTACTGTGATAAAAAACAAAAGCACAGGCTGATTACTTGGCCTGCGCTATAAGTTGTATTTAAAAGAAATCTCTCTATTCCTTTAAAAGGCTTATTTCGCGGTGGTAGCGTAAGGCAATTTTTCAGTGACTGTATAGTCGTCAACTTTTGATCCTTTATGTTCAAGAATATTGAAGTTTTCTGCTATGAACAGGTATGCTAAACAAGCTATTGATACTAAACCTAAGCTGACTATAACCTCTGTCCAAGCAGGGAAATAATGTCCACCGTATTGGTTGATATGTTTTCCCATTCCAGTAAACAGTACATCAAACCTGTTGAGAATGACTCCGGATACATTAAGTACTGCAAACCAGATCAGGCCTTTACGGGTACTGGACAAGGAACTGAATGCGATAATTATTGGTATTATTACACCAAGAACTAGTTCGCTTAGGAACAAGATACTGGGTAAATCAAAGGCAAAAACATTAGCAAAGGTTCCTCTTACTACCATATCCGTGATCTTTAAGATCAAATACAAGATCATTGCTCCACCGGATATTCTAGCCAACCCTCTTAAGACAGAGATATCTATTTTATGATTTAATGCCTTCCCAGCTAGAGTACTTTCTATAATAATCATGCCTGCCCCGACAAAAAATGAGGATAACAGGAAGAACAGCGGCAGAAATGCCGACCACCAAAGGGGGTTCACTTTGCCTACAAATAGGTAGAACAACTGGCCCAATGATGATTGGTGCAGAGTTGGTAGGGTGATACCGATGATCAGCATTACAGGCATTGCTTTCTTAAGGTATTTGTGTGCCCCTTTAAATACTTTCTCTGTTGCTACTTCGCAGAATTCCAATACCTGAATCAATGTATAACATGAAATGCACCAGAAAACTTCAAACAATACGCTGGCATGTCCCCATGATACATAGGGTCTCCAGAAATTGTGCCATTGTCCTACCTCAATCAATAACCCGAGTACGACAACAATATAACCTAATAATGAAGTTAGCATTGCACTTCTTGCGATTGGATAAAACTTATCCCTGCGTAGTACGTATACGATAAGGGCTACTCCATATCCGCCTCCTGCCAGGGCTACCCCTAACAGTACGTCAAATGAAATCCATAGTCCCCATGGCCACTGGTCGTTTAGATTGGTTGTAGCTCCCAGGCCTAATACAAAACGCACCAAAATTACTGCTATGGCCACGGCAGCTATGCCCGTAAACACCCACCTCATGGGGGTCATTCTAAACTTCCATTTCACACTGCTCAATTTCTCCCCTGTTCGGTTTACAAAGGTAGTAACAAGTTCCATAAATTTCCCTCCATTCTGTTTTTTGATTTATTAATCTAGAGGTTCCTTGCCTTTATTGTTAAATATATACAATCCGGCTAAGATGGCCGCCCAGCCGACTCCTACAAATGGTGTAGCTTTCATATACCCTTCTGTGTAAGAAGGCAACGGCATGGTTGTTACATCCGTTCTGAATCTCATCTGTTCAAATGGTGTATCCGAGATATAAAGCCAGGATGTACCCCCTGCTTCTCTCTCTCCAAATACTCTATCTACATAACCGTTTTCTTTGATTCTCTTTTTTGCCTCTGCCAACAATTGCTCTCTGTCCCCAAAGATAATTGCTCCTGTCGGGCACACTGAGGTACACGCCGGTTCCATGTCATTGGCAACTCTTGTCGCGCACATCTGGCATTTCCTTACTCCAGGAATTGCTTTCTTCCATTCGTATCTCAGTATGTCAAATGGACATGCCATCATGCAGTAACGGCAACCTACGCACAGACTCTGGTCATAAATGACCGGTCCCTCAGGAAGCTTCTGAAACGCCTTGGAGAAACATGATGATGCACATGCAGGATCCTCACAGTGAAAACATTGGGTTTTGACATATCTCCATACTGATGAGCCGTCCTTCTGTAAGTCATAACGATTTATTGATGTCCATTCTTCAGGCCATAAGCCGTTGTTTGGTTCCTTTGCTCTGTCTGTAGCAGTCTTGCTCTTTTCCTGGGGATCCCATTCAAGTTCATTCCATAATTTGCAGGCTACCGAACAGCTATCACAACCTACACATTTCGGTATATCTACGAGTACGCCATTTGTCATATTTTTCCACCTCCCCAATCTTAATATAAGTTTCTTTCGGACTTTTTAGCAACAAGCGCTTCAGCTCTGGAAATATAATGTGTGTGCAGAAGTTCTTCTGCTTTTTCGCTCATAGGAGCAGTTAGGAAGTCTGCATAGACTTGTTTAATCTGGGGATTATCATGACTGTTACGCAGTTTTGCATTAGTATCAATTTTGTACAAAGATGCGGCACGCCTGTTACGAACTTCGTCTGAAGGAGGGGACGATGCTCGAGGTTGTCCGCCACCATATTGGCAGCCTCCGGGACAAGCCATGACTTCAATGAAAACCCAGGGAGCATTACCAGCTCTAATCTGATCCATAACCTTTCTGGCATTGGCCAGACCGGAAATGACAGCAACTTTTACACTACCAAAACCTGGAATATTAACTGCTGCCTCTTTAACACCCTCCATTCCTCTTACAGGGGTTAACTCCCAAAGTGATGCAGGTGGCTGTTGTCCAGTTATAAGATAATAGGCAGAGCGAGCTGCAGCTTCCATAACACCACCGGTGGTACCGAAAATTGCACCTGCCCCTGTCCCTGTACCCATCAGCTGGTCATACTCGTCGTCTGGAAGAGAAGTAAAATCGATACCAGCTCTCTTAATCATTCTGGCAAGTTCTTTTGTTGTAAGAACTACATCCACATCAGGGGTAACATTACTATCATTTAACTCTTTTCTGGCTGAAGTCATTTCAGGACGTTGACATTCAAATTTCTTTGCAGTACAAGGCATAATGGCTACCGAAAAGATCTTTTTAGGGTCTACATTCTGCTTTTCAGCATAATAGGTTTTCATTAAAGTTCCTTCCATCTGCTGAGGAGACTTCGCTGTTGATAAATTAGGAATTAGGTCAGGATAAAAATATTCGACAAACTTAACCCAACCCGGGCAACATGATGTGAACTGTGGAGTAGGGTGGTGCAATTCCCCTTTAACACGTTTAACAAGTTCTGTGCCTTCTTCCATAATTGTCAGATCAGCAGTGAAATTAGTATCAAAAATTACGTCAAACCCTAATTTTCTCAAGGCAGCAACTTGTTTGCCCTGTACATTAGTTCCGATAGGCATGCCAAATTCTTCGCCAAGACCAATACGAGTTGCTGGTGCAGTCTGCACTACAACGGTGATATTTGGATCTGCGATGGCTTTTAGTACTTTATTAATGTCATCCCGTTCTGAAATTGCTCCAGAAGGACACCATTGGATACACTGCCCACAGTTTACACAAACAATTTCACTTTTAATCGGCAGTTCGTAATTTCCAAACACCGATTGAATCTTCTCACATACTTCAATACATTGACCACAAAGAATACATTTTTGGTCATCTCTGATAATTGAGGGGTTTGCTGGATCAATTGGAACGCGACCACGAACATTTGTTGGCCAACTGCCTGGTTCATTGTATTGGGTTGGCATCCAACCGTTTCCTCCAACAGCTTTCTCGGCTGTAATTGGTTGGCCACAACCAGCCAAATTTAGCGAGACACCAGCTAAACTTGCTCCTCCAAAAAACTTAAGGAAAGAACGTCTTGATAAATTTTTCACTTTCCCTGTTTTGCTTTCCATGTGTTTTACCACCTTTTTAGTAAACTACTTACAAAATTACAAATATTGAAACTAAATATTTTATTACATCTTCTACCATTTTGGATTTTTAAATTAGGAACAACGTTATTTTCACTTTGTTTTTGTGAACTTTTACACTTAAAACTATAACTAAACTATAATTTAAAACTTGTGCTTAACCGTATAGAGTTATATGTTTTCCTACTTGGAAAACATACTAATTGAATAATATTTGATATGGTGAAACAGAAAAACTATATAATAGATCCAATTTTGGGGTACTTAAGATTTGAAGCTCCTTTCTTATAAAATTGTTGAGGCGAACTAGCACTCTTATTAAGTTTAATGCCTTAATATCATCTGTCACGTTTATGTACATAAAAAAAGTGTTTTGTAGATAAATAAACTTAAGAAGATTTTGAAACAGTTTAAGTAATTTTCTAGTTTTATATTTTCCGACAGTATAAAAAAAAGGCTTTAAAAGCCTTTCATAAAGGGATATTCCGACATACCATAACATTGTTTTCGGAATACGAAGTGCCGTTTCTATAAAGCTACGGCATATAGGTCTTTAGAATTTTTTACTGATTCTTATCTTTATTGACTATTTCCTTCACCTGCTGTTTCGCGGCTGGAGATAATGCATCTACCAGGTAATTACGACGGATTCCATTTACTTCCTGGTATTCTCTCATGATTCTTTCATTAGCCCCGTCGATCTCAACCTTCAGTTCTCTAGCAGATAATAAGGCACATCCTGCCCCCCTAATAATTAGCTGCTGTAAACCGTCTGATGTTGCAACTGTGATATTATATTTCTTCTGATGATCATGGGCAAATTTTTCAATATACTGGTCTGCCGTTTGTGCCTCCTTAGTATATACCATATGAATATTATGATAGTCTATTACTTCCTCAAAATGCCCTTGAACACGGTAGGCATCAAACACAACGATAATCTGGCATTTTCGAATCCCCTGATAATTGCTTAGAGTATCAAGTAATTTCATTCTGGCACCATCCATATTGTCATCTGCATGCTCTTTGAGTTCAGGCCAGGCGTGGATAATATTATAACCGTCCACAAGGAGATACTCTGCTTTACTTTCCTTCTCTCTGACATAGGTAACCGGTTCATAATAACTTTCCCGGGCTGTTTTGCGTTTTTTCCAGACGGACTTCTTCCCTTGGTTAGCATAGAAGGTGTTATTGATGATTTGGTCAATCTCTTCTAAACTAATCCACCGCTCTTCTGTGTATGAGGCATGATTTGGGGCTATATCTCCCGACAAATCATCGTTTTCCTGAAGATAGCTTTCAACATGCATATAGTCTTTTACGGCATACCAATCCACTAAAAAGCCAGCCCCATGGGCACAAAATACAGAACCTGTCGGATTTTCCAAGTCTTTTTCCGAATCATAGCCGATACTTTCTATGACCTCTGACCCATTATGGCATGGCTCATATCCTTTTAGGCTGCAAAACAGCCTGCCATGTCCTTTGGTATAGGCAACTACCTCTTTTTGATAATTCTTCATGGTAACAACAGGGGCACTTCCCACAAGAACTGCTATCTCGTCATTTGTCTGGGTTATTTGACATGTGCCATGCATTTTCTCAATGTCAGTCATAGCTCTTCCTACCATTTTCACAGGTAGTTCTAACTGGAAGGCATAATACGGCTCCAACAATAGGGATTCTGCCTCTTTTAAACCCTGGCGCACTGCCCGGTAGGTAGCCTCTCTGAAGTCACCCCCATCGGTATGCTTATTGTGTGCCCGACCTGAGACCAATGTAATTTTCATATCTGTAATCCCTGACCCGGTTAGAACCCCCTTATGTGCTTTTTCGGTTAGATGAGATAGAATAAGCCTTTGCCAGCTTTTACCTAACACATCCTCACTGCATTCTACCCCAAACTGCAGACCACTTCCCGGCTCACCCGGCTCCATTAACAGGTGGACCTCCGCATAATGCCGTAGTGGCTCAAAGTGCCCTACCCCTTCAACGACTTTAGCAATCGTCTCCTTATAGACAATCCTTCCTGCATCGAAGGCCACATTAACACCAAAACGGCTTTGTATAAGGCTCTGCAGAATCTCAATTTGCACCTCTCCCATAATCTGTGCCTGAATTTCTTGCAGCTGCTCATCCCAGACAATATTAAGTTTCGGCTCTTCTTCTTCAATCTGACGCAGCTTAGGAAGCATCACTCTTGGGTCACAGCCTTCCGGCAGAATAATCTGATAGGACAGCACGGGTTCCAATACTGGTGTACCTGAAGCTTCCTCTATCCCTAAGCCTTCTCCCGGTCTGGTTTGGCTGAGCCCTGTTACTGCACATACAGAGCCTGCCTCTACCTCGTTAACTTGCTCGTATTTATGTCCAGAATAAATACGGATTTGATTAATCTTCTCTTTCCAGACACTATTCGTTATGACATCTTTTACTTTAAGCCTTCCGCCAGTAAGCTTCATATAGGTAAGGCGGTTACCCTGCTCATCTCTTGCTATTTTATATATTTTAGCCCCAAATTCATCGGGGTAGGAAGGTATCCTAGCATATTTCACAACGTCCTGCATAAATTGCTCAACGCCCTCTAATTTTAAAGCAGAACCAAAAAAGCACGGGAAAACTTTACGCTCAGTGATAGCTTTTTTGATCTGTGAAATTTCAATATGTCCCGTTTCTAGTAAAGTTTCCATCATTATTTCTTCACACATGGCTAGTTGTTCGTAGAACTCGTCCGTCTGAATTTGACTAAATTCAATACACCCATCATCCAGCTGCCTTTTCAATTCCTTCATTAACTTGTCTTTATTAGTCCCATTCTGATCCATTTTATTTACGAATAGAAAAACCGGTATCTGATACATGTGCAGGAGGCGCCACAATGTTTTGGTATGCCCCTGCACCCCGTCCGCACCACTTACTACTAAAATAGCATAATCCAGCACCTGAAGTGTTCTCTCCATTTCAGCTGAAAAATCCACGTGTCCCGGAGTATCCAGTAAGGTAATCTGAATCTTGCCTATTTCAAACATAGCCTGCTTGGAAAAAATGGTGATTCCTCTTGCTCTTTCTAGCTCGAAAGTATCTAAATACGCATCCTTATTGTCCACCCTTCCCAATCGACTAATTTTACCGCTCAGATACAGCAAACTCTCAGATAATGTTGTCTTGCCCGCATCTACATGGGCTAATATTCCAATGACTAAGCTTTTCATAATCTATTTCAAATCCTTCTGGTTGTTTTTAATAATTACATCCCTTTAGGCCTGAATGTCAATCTTCTATTATTATGATACTAGCAGCTATGGTATTTGACAATTAATCTTATAATCATACTTATTCTCGATGGGTATTAGTGGGGTATGTCGCAGAAAGCTAAGTTGTTTCTGTTTTCACGCTCTATCAACATCACGGTCTTATTGTTTATTCTGGCATTAAGATAGTACTGATGCACGGTATTAGGAATTTCACTAAATAGTTAGACCCCCTAAATTAAAGGGGGTCAGCAGAATATTTGTCCAATAAAACAGCATAAACAAGGGCTAAGTTTCGGTCCTCGCGTTTTTCAAAGCCCAATTTCCTGCTATTCCTCATGGGTTTACATTTATAACACGATCATTTAAGCTGCTGATTATTCCGGAAAAAACCGTTCCAGGGGTCATTGCCACCGATCCTCCGTAGCGCCTCCTCCATATTGACGCCGTTTGGATCTACTGTGTCCAGTTCATCCCACCCGATGGGCATGGACACTCCGGCCCCTTTTCTCGCTCTCAGGGAATAAGGGGCAATGCTGGTGGCGCCTCTGCCATTGCGAATCCAGTCAATGAAGATCTTGTTAGTACGCTTAGCCTTTCTCACATTGCTTGTATAGCGGTCAGGCCACTTCTGCTCCATCACTTGGGCGACGCTCCTGGCAAAATTGTGAAACCCATCCCATGGGACAGCAGGCTTTAATGGGACGACCACATGGTACCCTTTGCCACCGCTGGTCTTGAGGTAGGAGTTCAGGGAAAGTTCGGAAAGAATAGTTTTCATATCCCGCACACCCTGGCGCACCCTGCTCAAATCCATTCCCTCATCCGGATCCAGATCAAATACCATCAAATCCGGCTTTTCCAGCTCCTCCACACGGCTTCCCCAGATATGAAATTCCAGGGTGCCCATTTGCGCTTCGGCAATCAGCCCGACTGGGTTCTCAATGTAGAAGTAGTCTTCCATTTCTCCGTCACTGGTGGAAATAGGGATGGTGACGATTCCTTTACTGCCCGGACCGGGATGCTTCTTATAGAAGCAGGTCTGGGAGATGCCCTTAGGACAGCGGACAATGCTTAGAACCCTGTGACTTACATAGGGCAGCATGCGCTCTGCTACCTTTTCGTAATACCGGACCACATCCCCTTTGGTGATTTCAGGCTCGGTAAAGATTACCTTGTCCGGGTTGCTAATCTTGATTCCTGCGATGATGAGGCTGTTAGCCTTGGCTTTCATGGGTCTCTCCGCTTCTTTGGCGGATGATGGGGACAATGTTCCGTCATCCGCTTTTTCCTTTTTAATATCCCTGGGATTCTTATCCCCCCGCAGGCCTTTAAAGCTTGCCTGTCTTAAGAGATGATCCTTAGTCCATTCAGCAAATTTGATTTCCGCCACCAGTTCAGGTTCAAGCCAGGTGATCTCTTCCTCCGACCTAGGCTTGGGAGCGCGTTGGAAAGGGGGATCCCTTCTCTTAAGACCCGCAAATTTTCCCTCCAGCTCCTTCACATCAGCTTCCCTCAGGCCGGTGCCGGCACGTCCGGCATAGACTAATTCCCCGCCGGCATAGACCCCCAGGAGCAGGGAACTTATCCCGCTGGTTTTTCGATCGGAAAGAGTATAGCCTCCGATCACAAATTCCTGCCTTTGATCACATTTAAGTTTGATCCAGTCGCCGTTTCTTGTTCCGCTGTAGACGGAACGTGCTTTTTTGCCGACGATCCCTTCCATGCCTGCCTCACAGGCTGCGCGGAAACTTTCCTGTCCCTTCCCTGGGATATGCTGGCTGTAATAGAGATTCTTAGGGGCACCCTCCAGCAAATCTGCCAGTGTCGCCTTCCTGTCGATCAGGGGCTGTTCCCGGAGATCCGCCCCATCCAGGGCCAGGAGATCAAAGAGGATATAGGTAAGGCTTTGGGCCTGGGGGTTTTTCATATAATTCTGAAGAGCCTGAAAATCCGTCTTGCCCGCTGGGTCCGTGATGACCATTTCGCCGTCCAGAATCATCGCCCTGCCCCCAGCCCAATCGGTAAGGGAATAGGCGATATCCGGAAACCGCTTTGTAAAATCATTTCCGTTCCTGGTGATCAGCCGGACGCTGTTGCCTTCAATATAAGCCAGTATCCTGTAGCCATCGTATTTCAACTCATAGAGCCAATCCTCACCCACAGGCACAGTATTGACTAATTTGGCTAGCTGCACGCCGGTACTGCCGAAGGGATTCCGGGTGATCTTTTCGTCTTCCCCTTCTTCAATTTCCCTCATTGTGCGACCGGTTCTGATGCTGGTGGTAAATTCAGAAATCCCCTCGCCGGTTTTGATATACTCATCTTTTTCTTTAAGCAACAACCAGTTATCCTTCGTCTCCCCCGCTTTCCTTTTCAAGCGCACCAGAGCCCACTTCCCCTTAAGTCGACCTCCTTGCAGAACAAACTTCAGCATTCCTGAACGGAGTCCCTCATCCACATCCCCATAGGGTTCCCAGAACCCTTCATCCCAGAGCATAACTACACCGCCACCGTATTCCCCTTTGGGAATCGTCCCCTCAAAATTCCTGTATTCCAGGGGATGCTTCTCCACCTGTATGGCAAGCCTCTTGTCCCGGGTATCGTAAGAAGGGCCCTTGGGAACTGCCCAGCTCAATAGAGCCCCGTCCCATTCGAGGCGAAAATCGTAGTGATCTCTGCGAGCTATATGGTGCTGTACGACAAACCTCAGACCCGCTTCGGCCATTTCTGTCATGCCTTCCGGTTCTGAAGTCCTGGTAAAATTCCTTTTCTGATTGTATTCCTTGAGTTTTGTGGTCATAAAATTACTCCGGTTCTTTCTCTTACATAAATGCATTACCCGGGGAAAAACACTCTTTGGGACTATTGTTTCCAAATGAATTATAAGTATCCGGAATTCAATTTTCAAAACCACGGTTTTTATAATAAGACTATCCTTGGCGGCAGAGCGAAGAAGTTCACCGCTTCTGTCATCCCCTCTCCTCACAAGCCCTTTTCGGTTAGTATCTTCTCAAACCTTTTTACTGACAATATTTCATTTGTTAGAAATTCACCCTTGTAAAACAGACTATACGTGGTAAACGGAGCAGACACATTTTGTGCTTGTTCCGTTGTTTCAAAACGGATACTTTTGAATTCTATCCCTTTTTGTTTTGCAACGTTTTCAATAAGTGGAACATATTTAGCTGTAAAAGGACATTGATTTGTATAGTACAAAACAAAGCCTTCGATGATTTCTGGTGTTCTTACATGGTCTTTAAATCTTGGCTTTAGAGCCTTTTCTTCAAAGGGCAAATATAAAAGCTCGTAAGTAGGCTCTGCTGTGTCAGCTAATACAAACCCTTTGTATCTTAAAAACTTAGGATCAGAAAGAAAGGGCAATTTCTTTTTTGATGACAGTATAACCAGTCCTTTTTTAACTTTTTCCTTACTGTCCTTGATGCATTCATTTAAAAGCAAATTGGCATACCCTTGCCCCTTAAACTGTCCAGACACCCAAAGACAATTAATATACATATACCCGTCAGCTTCAATGGGTGACCAAGCTTTTTCAGCAGGGATATATTCTATAAAACATTTACCACGTACGTCACACTTTTTGAAAACCAGTCCATCATCAAACCGTTTAGAAAGCCACTGCTTTTTCGGTGCAACTTGGCAGTCTTTGTTATTTGAAATGGCACAACAAATATGCTCTTTCTCAAGATTATCCTTTGTTAAGGTTATAATCTCCATATAATCACACTCCTTTCACACACACTAAGTGGGATTTTCGCTTTAAATAACCACTATCTATTTGATAAGGCTATTATACTCTATCTAATACGCCAGCCTATGTCATATTAAAGATAATGTTTCAATGTGTACAGCAGTTCTGCTTTCACATCATTTCCGTGCTTCATCTAACATCAGCTTCTTTGTCTCTAACAGCATACATACCAGCCATTTACCAAAACTATCTCTTTAAGGAACGATGAAGAAGGAATTAGCAAGCATTGGGTAGAAATTATACCTACACGTAAAAATAGGAACACGAGGTTGATTACAATGAACGAAGCACTTTTTGACCCCGTTGCTGCACATTATGATTCCTGGTATGATACTGAGCTTGGATCAGTATCTGATCAAGTTGAACGTCACCTGGCCCAGTCCATGTTTAAGGCACCAGGTCTAAAGGTTCTTGAGATAGGATGTGGTACCGGACAATATACCAGCTGGCTTGTGCAAGAGGGATATCAGGTCACAGCTGTCGATATTTCCAGTGAAATGATGGGCCTAGCCAAAAAGAAACTATCGATTGTAGAAAACAACTTAAGAGCTATGCCTGTTCACTGGTGGCATGCTGATATTACGAAAATTCTTGATCAACTTGAATTTTATGATGGCATTTTTTCCATGACCGCTTTTGAATTTGTACCTGAGCCGGAAAACGTCTTGAAAAAACTTTTTAATCATTTAAAGCCAGGGGGCTGTTTAATGATCGGCCTCATCGCCGGCATGAGTTCCTGGAGTGAATACTATGCGGAGGCAGCTCGTAACAACCCCACTTCTGTCTTCGCCCGTGCTGCTCTTTATACTAAAGAGGAAATATATTCTTGGAAAATTGGTGTATCTGTCGAAATTGGAGAATGTCTTTTCTTCCCACCGAATGTTCAAACAACATCTGAAGCCCTTTCTATCGAGGAGAAAAGAGAAGGAAATCCAGGGTTTTTAGTAGCAAAGTGGGTAAAGGGCTGATAAATTAACGAGTCAAAAAATAAGGAAGTCCAGCATTACTGGACTTCCTTATTATATAATTATTAAGTATTGTTAAGTACTTATTAGATAGAGACATTAATTTATAGACCCTTTTTTCACACAGTGGTATAATCATACTATTTAGATCACCTTAAAACGAATATTAATAATACTAAGTAATAACAAAGATTAAAAAGAAGGAACTTAACATTATGGAAAAGTCAAAGCTTATTGCAATGATCAAGAATAATCCCAATGCTCTAGCCTATGTAAGTAATCCTACTGATGAGATAAAACGTTTGGCGGTTCAACAAAACGGACTTTCCCTAAAACATATTGAAAATCCTACTCAAGAGATGCAGGAATTAGCTCTTAACAATAATGGCCGAGCGATTCAATTTATAAATAACCCTACGGAAGAAATGACGATCAAAGCGATCAATGACGGCTGGGTTAACTTAGAGTACATTAAAAATCCCACCGATGAGTTAATCAAATTAGCCATTAATCAGGCAGGCTGGGCTATAAAATATGTTAAGAATCCCAGTGAGGAATTGCAACTATTAGCTGTACGAAAAAATTACGATTCTATCAGGTTTATCAAAGAACCTTGTGACCGTGCCCAGGAAGAGGCTGTAAGAATAAGTTATGATGCCTTAAGATATATTAATTCTCCTACTCTTAAAACGGAGCTTATAGCGATCAAGAATAATGAGCGGGCAATTACCTTTATCAATGATTTGAATAAAGATAAAGTCTTAAAGTTTTTACAAGTCAATATTTTGGTAATTAACTATATCGGGAAAGAAATATCTCAAGCAGAATTAGAAGAAGTGTTAAAGGAATCCTTAGCCAACGAAAATGTTGAAGAAAAGTATGTGAGGGATTTTTTAAATTGCAATTATATTACTAAAAACAGCGATCTTATGCCCATGGACAAAATCATGTTTATTTATAAATATGGTAGTAAAAAAGCGAAAAGAATAGCTGTAGATGAAAAGTTAAAGATGCATTAGGAGTGAGACATCATGAATTATACCGATACCTTCAAAAGTGTTGGCTTAGTACTATCCACTGGTGAAGTTCCTTTAGTTGTTGGAGAAAGCGGCATCGGTAAAACAGCCTTAGCCAAAGAAATTGCTCAAGAAAATCATTGGAGTTTAATTGTTATTAATGGAAATCTCCTTAAAGAAGGTGAAATCGGCGGTTTGCCCACCATAGAATCTTATGGGACGGTTAATGGTAAAAAAAATCTGGTTGAAAAGAAATCAACAGTCTATGCTGTTCATCATAAACTAAGGGAAATCGATGAAGAAATATCTCAGGGAAAAACCGTTCTTTTATTTATCGACGAGATCAACCGTTGTGAACATACCGTCCAACAGGAACTTATGAATTTAATCTTAAATCGAGAAATTAATGGCTATAGGTTGCCTGAAGACGTAAAAATCTTAGCCGCTATGAATCCTTCCAGTAAATATGGTTCGGATTTTGATTACCAAGTTGTCGATATGGATGCAGCCCAAGAAAATAGATTTGTCTGGTTATATATGGAGCCCGATTATAATCAGTGGATTGATTGGGCCATAGAAGTCGGAATCGAGGAAAAGGTTATCGCCTTTATCTCCACTTTTCCCGAGTATCTGCATAAGGTCAACGAAGATGACCTAAGAGCTACTCCCAGAAGCTATGAGCGAATCTCCAGCAGTTATAAAATCTATAAGAAGAACAAGGATTCCATACCCCGGTCCGTGTTTTTAAATGTTGTCAAAGGAAATGTGGGGCTCTTAATTGCTGAAGAATTCGTGAGCTTTTTGGAATCCGATTACCCTTCCCTCATATCTTATGAAGAGGTTTTTTTAGAGAATTTTCTACCTGAATTAATTAGAGAAAGGGTAAATAAGGAAAGCCATACCAGACTTTATCTCGCTGCCAAGAATATTCTCAAAAGCTTAGACTCACACATCTTAGAAGATCGGGATGACTCAAGTTTTTATATCGACAGACTGATTGAGTTTTTAAAACTATATCCCGTGGATTTAATGATAGGAATCATGAAAGATATTAAGAACAGTTATCCTGAAGTTTACAAACTTGCCATAGACAACGAAGCTTTTATCGAATCATATTTTGAATCTTATCGTTTAATTAGGTGATTTAACTATGGAAACTTTCTTTGATAACCAAGTTAATGCTCTCTACGAAAAAGCCGATAGTATTACTAGTAATTTTTTCAAAGCAAAACGTAAAGATGGTAATGCTAAAGTTTATATCCCCCCAAGATTTAAAGAAGAGTTTTTTAGCCTTGTAGATAAAGTTAATCTGAGTCTTATGGAAGACAACGATAATTTCTATGGCTATTTTTTGTTGCAAATGTCCAGAGACATACGCTTTGACATTAGTAGCCCGACTGCTGTGAATTTTAAAGGGGCCAAATATGTTATATATTTTAATCCCATTATCTTTTTAACTCTTAATATTAAGCAAATGGAAAGTACCATTAAACATGAAATTCTTCATATCTTGTCCCTGCATTTAATCAGAGCCAAAGAATTTAGGGATAGCCACAGCACATTAGCTATTAATCTAGCCATGAACATCGTCGTCAATACCTATTTAGATCATCTCCCCCCCTATTCTGTTACCTTAGAATGGGTCAATTCAAATTATTCCTTAAAACTCCTGCCATTTAAACCCTTTGAATATTATGTAGAAGAGATTCAAGCAACCCTCGATTTACTGGAAGCAGATGAAGATATAGACGATGAAAGTGATACAGATGACTCCCATGAAAATACCGATAACTCTGGTCACAGCAAAGATAAATCCAAGGATGCTAGCCATAATGCCACTGATCCTGATCAGGACGAAATAATAGAAACAGAGTATAATCCTGAAAAAGCTCATGACGTTTGGGCAGATTCTAGTAATATCGATGAAAAAACCCTTCAAAGATTTACGGAGAAGCTGATTGATAATGCTCAAAAAGGCAGCATTCCCAAATATATAGAAAGCCTGATATCATCCCTTAAAAACAACAAAGGTCAATTGCCTTGGAATTTATATCTTAAGCGGCTGATGGGAACGGTTGAAAGTAATAAAAAGAAGACGATAACCAGAAGAAATCGAAGACAGCCCAATCGATTAGATTTAAGAGGTCAACTTAGGAGTCATAAAGCTAAAATCGTAATTGCCCTTGATATCAGCGGTAGCATTAGTGATGATGAATTTAATCAAGCCATTAAGGAAGTTCTGTATATCGTTAAGAATTATAATCATGAACTTACGATTATAGAATGTGATAGTGAAATTAGACGCGTGTATAGCGTCAAATCAGTGAAGGATATCAAAGAAAGGCCTAGTAACAGAGGGGGCACCAGCTTTACCCCGGTTTTTGAATATGCCAATCATAATAAAATTAATTTATTAGTCTATTTTACGGATGGCAAAGGCGAAGAAAAGCTTCTGACAATCCCTCGTGGGTACAAAACGTTATGGATTATTTCTGGGAAAGGAGATAAGCTTTCCTTAAAAGAAGCTTATGGAGCGGTTAAGAAACTTAAGACTATCGAAATAAAAGATGATTCATTAACTATGAGTGATGTTAAAAGAGATGGATTTTCAATGCAAGACCAGGAAAGATTGAATATTTAAGGTTTTAACCACAAGTAAAGGAACCTTTTGTGTAAAGGTTCCTTTACTTGTGGTTAATCACCTCGGGTTTGGCGGTCGGGGCATGAGAAGCGCCTCAAAACTTTATGGGCTAAGCCGAAGGCAATGGTCCTCAGGGGACAACGGAAAGAGTGTCATCCCACGTAGGAATGAATATTTATAGTTTGCCTAAAGTTAACCTAAACTTAACATTTTATTAACCGTTAGTTAACGCAGATGAAATAGAATAATTATGCAATAATTCCATTGGAAGTGGGCCATTTTAGATAAACAAACAGGAAGGATAGGTTTGAAGATGGATTTAACCACGGTATTGTTTAGTTTTTTTGGGGGGCTGGGACTTTTCCTTTTTGGTATTAAGTCAATGTCGGAAGGATTACAAGCGGTTGCCGGAGATCGGTTAAGAGTTTTCCTCGAAAAGGGGACTAAAACACCGCTTCGTGGTGTTCTAACAGGCACAATTGTCACAGCATTAATCCAAAGCAGTAGTGGTACTACTGTCCTAGCGGTTGGACTGGTTAATGCAGGATTGTTAACACTTAGACAATCCATCGGAATTATAATGGGAGCTAATATCGGAACGACGCTTACGGCTTACCTCATTGGTTTTAAACTTGAACACTATGCATTACCTATTATTTCACTTGGGGTTTTCTTCCTATTCTTCTTTAAAACAAAGCGAATAAATTATGTTGGACAAGTACTTCTAGGATTTGGTCTTCTCTTTTATGGAATGGATATCATGGGCGATGGTTTAAAACCCCTTCGAAGTTCCCCCTTCTTTATTGGCTTGATGACCGATGTAGAGAATAATCCTCTTCTTGGCGTGCTTATCGGAACAGTCTTCACAGTTATTGTTCAGAGTAGCAGCGCAACAATTGGTGTCTTACAAGAGCTTGCGAATCAAGGTGTTATTTCTTACTCTCAAGCAGTACCTATTTTATTCGGAGATAACATTGGAACCACCATCACGGCAATCCTTGCTGGAATTGGAGCTTCGGCTATAGCAAAAAGAGCTGCTGCTACTCATTTATTCTTTAATATAATTGGTACAGCCATCTTTTTACCTCTCTTTCTAGTGGGTATTTTTCCTAAACTTGTCGTTTTGTTAACCAACTATATATATATCCTGATTCCTGGATTTGAGGGAACTTGGAATACTCTCGGAGTTAAACTTCAGATTGCTCAAACTCACGGTGTCTTCAATCTTTTAAATACTTGCGTTCAATTGCCTTTTATTGGACTCCTTGCTAATATCGTAACTAAACTAGTTCCTGGGGACCAGGAAGTCATAATCGAAGCAAAGCCTAAATATTTAGAGCCCCGTCTATTAGGGAATCCTTCTGTGGCTCTAGCCAACGCTAGCCGCGAGACATTGCGGATGGGTAGAATGGCGGGTAGTGCATTTGAAAATGCTAAAGACTACTTTTTTTATCGTAACCAACAGAATAAACTGTTAGCTATTCAATTCGAAGATGCAATCGATCAACTTGAAAACCAAATTACAGACTATGTCTTAAAGGTTTCATCCGGTAAAAGTCTCACTTCTGAGCAAACGGATCAGAATTATCGGATACTTCAAGTGATAGGGGACATAGAGAGAGTTGGAGACCATGCCACTAATCTCGTAGAACTTGCCGATTTTGCTATGGAATCAAAAGTTAAATTTTCAGAGCAAGCCAATGATGATCTCATGAATATGTTCGCCAAAGTTCAAGAGATCTTTACGATGTCCTTAGAAGTATTAAAAACTGATGATATTGCTTTGTCGGAAAAAGTACTAAAATACGATGATATTATTGACGATTTAGAAATAACTTTGCGAAAAAGACATATTGAACGTCTCAGTCAAGGGACTTGTAATGGAAGTTTCGGCGCTACCTACCTCAATATCATTAGTAATTTGGAACGTATAGGCGATCATTCCGTAAATATTGCAAAATACACTCTTTTACATAGGCAAAATTAAATAGAAGGGTTGATTTCAGAGAACTACTCTGGAATCAACCCTTTTCTAATGGAGACGAAATCATGTGTTATTCACTCAACGTTACGTATTTATGAAGACATTCTAATACGGTAACTTTATACCATATACTTTGTCCTCTTCACCCATGCTAGTAAAAGGCACAGCATAATTCTTTCCGTCAAAATCTCTGTAGAGAATCTTATCAAAGGAAGCATCTGTCGGGAAGCTGCTCTTTACTACCACTACAGCATCTTCAATGGTATCGGCAACCTTATATAGTTTGTAAGAGGAATTCATATCTGCCTGTGTTTGCAGCCGGACATCGTGGATGGTACCCATTACGGAAAAGTAATACTCCGTATCCGTATTCGGGTAAGCCGGATTGGCAAATTCTATGCCATATTTAAAAGGATATCCACCTTTAGGGGGGTAATTCGGGATGATAACAGAATAATAACGATTATACTCAACACTGTAACCATGAATACTTTCAACTAATGATGATTTTTTCACCCCATTAAAGGGAATCTCAGTGATGGTAAGTTCTACACTTGTCTTTGTTGGAGCCTGATTTGAAGAAGGTGTATTCTGTTGAGGTTGATTCTGCCGGGAATTGTTGCCCCCATTCAGTTTAGCCTCAATCTGGGATTGCCAATTACCTGCGTTCTCCAACACAACGAGCTGATCTCTGGAAGGGGTAACTACTTGATAAACCATGGTAGGATTACCTGCACTGTCTAAGGAATTTAGTTCAAGGACCACGTGATTGGCATAAGGGCCGCTGTTTAAGATGGTAACCAAAGCACCTTCCTCAAAATAAGAATCCCCAAACGTCTTAAGATCTACAACACGGGTACGATAGTTATTGGCACCATACCCACTACTGCGGGTAAAAGTGTTGTCAGTGGAATAATACACTTTTGTGCCATCGATGGACAAGGTAGGGTAGTGAAGTGTGGCTATTGAATTCGTCCAATCTTCACCGCGGTCTACGGACTGGGCTAGCAACTTCTTCGACCATTTGTGTATTTCATAGACAAATAATTGACTGGGATTCCTTTAACAACCTCTTTGGATTTATCTTCTTCGATAAGGAGCTTAAATCCATTCCCGCCGGCGTAAGTTGCTACCTCGATCCGTCCATCATCTGCTGGCTTGGAAGCAGTATCATTTCCGGAAGTATCACTTTTATCTGTCTTTGTTTCAGTTTTAGATGAATCCGTTTGATTATCTCCTTTAGTTTCTGCATCCTTTTGGGCTTCTGCTTCCAGCTCTGCTTTATTTTCCATGCTTGACTCTTCCTCCGTTTTTTGGCTGGAGGCTTCTTTAGAACAGCCAGCTAAAGATGCTACCATTAGAATAATTAAAATAATGGAAAATACTTTTTTCATGTAGATTACCTCTCTTAAACTATTTTTTATTTAAATTAAGACTTTGACCTTTAAGTCTATATACAATTTAGACTCACCATCTGCACCTTTGGTTAATTGATAAAAAAGATTTTGGCACCGTCTTTCTCCGCTCTTGATATGGAAAAACTACTCTCTTGAGAGTGGAGTTCTCCATTCGCTGGGTAATAGTAAGGGTAGACTTAATTCCTCCTATTTCTTTGAAAATCACTCCAATTTGATGTATTTTCAAATTACAAGACTTAAGCTACTTGATTCGAACTCGTTTAAGCATGGCTACCTCCTTCCCGGATTAGACTAGACAACAATAACCAAAACAACAAATCAAAATAAAGAAAAGAGAGCAGGTTTACCTGCTCCTCGGAAAGATTATTGATGTTTTACGGGCATTAGTCCCAATTTTGGTTAGTCAGACGTTTGTAAGAATCATAGCGGACCTTGGCATATTTTTCTGCACCCTCAAAGAGTTCTTCTGCACTTTCAGGAAAAGTATTCAGCAAGGAAGAGTAACGGACTTCGCCCATGATGAACTCACGGAATGGCGTTGTCGGCTTTTCAGAATCTAGTGTAAATGGATTCTTGCCTTCCTCGATCAGATCTGGATTGAAGTGATAGAGATGCCAGTAACCGGAATCGACCGCTTTCTTGGCTTCTTGTAAACTCATGGTCATTCCTGCCTTTAGGCCATGGCTGATACAGGGCGAGTAAGCAATAATCAAGGAAGGTCCCTTATAAGCTTCGGCTTCCTTAATCACCTTAATCGTTTGAGCCATATTAGCACCTAGAGCAATTTGCGCGACATAAACATATCCATAACTCATAGCCATCATGCCTAAGTCTTTCTTCCGAATCTTTTTACCTGCTGCAGCGAATTTGGCCACCGCTGCTCTAGGAGTGGACTTGGAAGACTGTCCTCCAGTATTGGAATAAACCTCGGTATCCATGACAAAGACATTCACATCGTCACCTGAAGCTAATACGTGGTCTAATCCCCCAAATCCGATATCATAAGCCCAACCGTCTCCACCAAGGATCCACTGAGACTTTTTAATCAGATTATCTTTTAAAGCAATGATCTCTTTGAGGACTTTGTTATCCCCTACGTATCCTTTAAGTTCAGCAAGGATCTTTGCTGACGCTGCTTTAGAAGCCTCTGCATCATCCCAACCCGTAAGCCACTCTTGGAAAGCTTCCTTCAGCTCAGTACTAATCTCCATCTCTAAGGCTTGATTCAGCAAATCAACGAGTTTTTCACGGAGTTGACGAACGCCCAAGTACATACCATAGCCGAACTCTGCGGTGTCTTCAAATAAGGAATTTGCCCAACTCGGTCCTTTACCTTCTTGGTTAGTGGTATAGGGAACCGCTGGAGCACTTCCTCCCCAGATAGAGCTACAGCCGGTCGCATTGGCAATCATCATACGGTCGCCAAAAAGTTGAGTGATCAGTTTGATATAAGGTGTTTCACCGCACCCTGGACATGCCCCGTTGAACTCAAGTAACGGCTGAGCAAACTGGCTGCCCTTAACAGTAGTCACATCAAAAAGTTTGCTCTTGTTTGTGAGGGTCATCGCAAACTTCCAGTTCTCGGCTTGTTGTTCTATTTGTTCCGCTGCTGGTTTCATGATCAGAGCTTTATCTTTGGCTGGACAAATTTCAGCACAGTTCCCGCACCCAGTGCAATCTAATGCACTCACTTGCATACGGAAATGCAGACCTTCAGCCCCTTTTCCAGCCGCTCTCTTGGTAGTGAATGTCTCCGGAATGTTTTTCTCCTTTTTGTTTAGTTCCTCATCTACCAGCTTTTCCCGTAGTTTGTTGATCTTGAAGTGAGCGCTAACATAATAACTTTCTAATTTCTCAGCCTCGTTCATTAAGAACGGGCGAATGGCTGCGTGCGGGCAAATATAAGAACATTGATTGCATTGGATACATTTATCGATCTGCCACTCTGGTACTGTGACAGCGATGCCACGTTTTTCAAAACAGGCAGTTCCTACTGGGAAAGTTCCATCTTCACGTCCTAGGAACGCGCTCACGGGGAGGCGGTCTCCTTCTAAGGCATTCATCGGGCGAAGAATATTCTTCACAAAGTCTGGTTCTTCAACTGCCGCAGCAGCCTGAGCTTGTGTGTTATCTGCATTTTCCCAATCAGCCGGAATTTCTACCTTAATAAGGGAAGAAACGCCGTGTTCAATTGCTGCTATATTCATATCCACAATGTTTTGTCCCTTATTTCCATAGGTTTTTATGACGGATTCTTTTAGATAATCAACGGCCTCTTCGACAGGAATCACGTTTGCAAGTTTGAAGAAAGCAGCTTGCATGATCATGTTAATTCGTGAACCGAGACCAATTTGACGAGCAATTGATACGGCATCAATAATGTAGAAGTTAACCTTATTTTTTGCAATCGATTGTTTCATAGAAGCCGGAAGTTTTTCTTCCAGTTCATCCACCGTCCACTGACAGTTCAACACAAAGTTGCCACTCTTCTTGACACCTTTTAGGAGGTCATATTGGTAAACATACGATTGATTATGGCAAGCGATATAATTCGCGCTCAAAGTTAAGTAAGGAGACTTGATTGGTTTTTTACCAAAACGAAGATGGGAAACAGTAATGCCTCCGGATTTCTTACTGTCGTATTGGAAATAAGCTTGCGCATAGAGCTTGGTATGATCCCCAATAATTTTAATCGCTTGCTTATTTGCACCGACTGTGCCATCAGCACCGAGCCCCCATAATTTGCAGGAAATAGTCCCTTCAGGAGCAGTTTCGATGATTTCATCTTCGGCTAGCGATTTATAAGTTACATCATCCACTATACCGATAGTAAAGCTATTTATCGGTTCATCCAATTGAAGGTTTTTGTACACTGACAGAACTTGAGAAGGGGTCGTATCTTTAGAACCCAAGCCATAACGACCGCCGACGATCACCGGTCTGATATCGCTTGTGTGAAAAATAGCATTAATGTCCAGATAAAGAGGTTCACCTATGGCACCGGGTTCTTTTGTGCGGTCAAGAACCGCAATTTTCTTAACAGTTTTAGGCAACACTTTAAAGAAGTAATCACTGGAGAACGGACGATACAGGTAAACTTTAACTACTCCAACTTTTTCTCCTTTTGCCACGAGATAGTCAATTGTTTCCTCAATCGTGTCACAGATCGAGCCCATTGCAACGATGACATACTCTGCATCTTCTGCACCATAATATTGGAAAGGGTGATATTCCCGACCAGTAAGTTCCTTGTATTCTTGCATAGATTGTTCAACTAAATCAGGAACAGCAGCATAAAAGCGATTAGAAGCTTCACGGCCTTGGAAGTAGATATCCGGGTTTTGAGCAGTTCCGCGCAGAACTGGATGTTCTGGATTCAACGAACGGTCACGAAAGGCTTGCACCGCTTCCATATCTAAGAGCTTTGCAACTTCTTCATACTCTGGTACTTCTATCTTTTGAATTTCATGAGAAGTACGGAATCCGTCAAAGAAATGAAGAAACGGTATACGGGATTTAACCGTTACTAAGTGAGCAATAAAGCCCATGTCCAAAGCTTCTTGTACGTTGTGTGAAGAAAGCTGGGCAAAACCCGTTGACCGTACGGACATAACATCCTGATGATCACCAAAGATTGAGAGTGCATGCGTTGCCAAAGCACGGGCGCTAACATGGAATACGCACGGCAGAAGTTCACCGGCAATTTTATACATGTTTGGGATCATTAAAAGTAAACCTTGCGAAGCAGTATAAGTTGTAGTTAACACTCCTGCCTGAAGTGAACCGTGTACTGCTCCAGCAGCTCCTGCCTCAGATTGCATCTCCACTACCTTAACAGTTTGTCCGAAAATGTTTTTCCTTCCATGAGCAGCCCATTCATCAGCTAATTCAGCCATAGTTGATGAGGGGGTGATTGGAAAAATTGTGGCAACTTCTGTAAATGCGTACGACGCGTGGGCGGCGGCTTCATTTCCATCCATAGTTTTCGTTTTAGACATTATTTATATCCCTCCTAATATGTAATGTTAAATCTAACTTTAAGACTTTTTGAAGGGTGTACCCTCGTTAAGTCCACTTTCACTCCCAGATATTTCTCATACCACAATTATCAGGAGCAATTAATGCAATGCGTAAGATACCTTAAATTCACTATATCTCAAGTTCCCTACGCCAGTTCTTATATATATGCAGAATTTTCAGAATAAGAAGTTCGGCAGAATTATATCCTTTAATTTCCGTACTTAAATCTTGGTATGATATACTTGTTTAATCGGTTATCTTAATTAAATCGCATGCTATCACTCCTATTAAATATTTATTCCTCATAGAGACTAAATCAAGATATTCTGTCTTAAACACATTTGTCATTAAACCCCCCCTTTCATAAAAATTACACTAGTTTAAGCCTTGTAATTTTCTCATAAGCTTCCATATACTTTTGTGCATTTGCTTTATAACATTGGTTCAAATATCTCGGAACTCTCCTTAAGACCTTCTAGAGTTTAATTCCACAAATACGCTTGTCTTCTTACACTTTTTCAAAGCTGAACCTGTAAGGTAACCTCTTACTATGCATTCCGTTTTGATAATTTCTACTACTTTACCAACACTGATCTGTCCTTCAAAACTTCTTCCTTTCACATTAAACTTATTAAAAAAGGCCAATATTTATAAACTTGAATATTCAAGTTTATAAATATTGGCCTACACTGCAACAAGTATTCCATACCCTTTGCTTGGTCAACCAAACTATTATTTTGGATTATATTCTTTCCTCAATATCACAACTAACTGTTAGAACAATTACTTTTTCCCCAGTCCTTGTGCTTACGTCGGAGTGCATACTCACAATTTCAATATTAACTATATCATTTATTAGTTCTTCCAAGTGATTTCTAGCATTTTCAAACAGAGCTGTTCTCATGCCTTTAATCAATTTTATACCTTGGTCATTATTAGCAAGATTTTGTTCAGCCTGACATAAATACCCATCAATGATTATCAATATGTGGTTTTGGATTATCCTTGTTTTGATGCCCTTAGGACCACGCCCCATATACACCTTCTCAAACTTACTTACTGCATCACTTATTTGTGCCTCAATTTGACCTTTTGTGTATTTTGGAGTATTCATTTCTATCCTCTCCATGTCGTACTATAATAAATTATTTTTATAACAAAGTAAAGCTATAAAAGTACGATGACGACTTTCTAAAATAACAAAGCTAGATACTTCCAGTATCTGTATATTTTCTCAATTCAAAATACTCACTTTAATTTAGTAAGTATACAATAGAAATTCTTTACTCGTCAATAGCATTTATTTTTTAAATTCGGGACTAATCAATGTTCCTCCTCAATGCTAACTCAAAGAATACGCTGCTCAGTCTTCTACTTTCCCACCTTGATAAACAACACAATCGCCACAAGATTAAGGAATTCCTCCTACCAGACCGGCCATGGACGGGCCAAGGATCGGATTATATCCGCTTCCTGCCAGATAGATAGGGAGTGCTGCACCGGCATTCACCGTGGAATGGATCATGGCTAAGATACCAAGCCAGGGATAACCTATATACTCGGCTCCATAATTATGCCCATTGCAATAATAGGAGCATGCCATCCCCCCAGACAATCCCGGTAATCACCAGGGCCGCTCTGTCGGAAAAAACTCCCGCAATTTGGGCAGAAGATACCCTCTCCAGCCAAGTTCTTCCCCCAAATTCGGAATAATATTGACCACCGGACGAGGGGATTTCCGACCCGAGCACAACTTTAAGGAGCTGCCACAAAATGACGTCTGTATTGACATCATTTTGAGACAGCTCCTTTTGACGCTTATTGCTCATCTTAGCTGCAATTACGGAACTACTAAAGATAGGGTGACTAATATACTATAAGGCATTTTCTCGAATCATATCGTACAATTCATCTGCACTTTCAGCTTGGACTAATTCATCATCGACTAAGGCGAATGGACCAACAGCACAATCACCGCAGTATCCCAAACATGATTCAACCTCTACACTAACACCATCTTTTTTTAAATTATCTGCCACATATTCAGTCCCAAACTGGAAGTTATTTTCACAAAACTTTACTTGCTTCATTTTACTCACTCCTAGCGGTTTTTGATTCTTTTATTATTTGAATTATTTCGCTGAAAGATACGTTCCCATAGTCTAGGTTCTTAAGTAGAATTTCATTTTCAATGGCACCTTTTAAGGCAGGCGAAGATTTTATGTCTCCAATAACCATTGCACCAATTATCCTATCATTATTAAACAAGATCTTTCTATAATTATTTTCCTGCAGTCTGTCCACGACAATATTTGTAGCTTTATCTTCTTTAACTTCCCCCATTGAAAACAGTGATAGTTTAAATGCATTTAACGTTGTTACAGGCACAATATGATCGAAAATTGCGTTTTTACCTGAAATATTGTAACCCGCTACCTTGCCTTGCCCTATGGCTATATTCCATAACCCATAAGGTTTCCTTTTATATTCCGCAACATCTCCTGCTGCATATATATCTTGAAGGTTAGTCTCCATTCTCTCATCGACTAAAATACCATAATTAGTATCGATCTTTGTATTTCCTATAATATCAATATTAGGTTTCGTACCGATAGAATATATAACTGCATCACAATCAATGACTTCACCGCCGACTGTTTTGAAACCTTCCACCTTGTCCCGACCCGAGATTTCAGCTATCTCAGTGTTAAAGAGAATTTCAATTCCACTGGATTCAATTGCTTTTGCTAAAATATCTGATGCTTCCTCATCAAGTTCTTTACGCATAAGCCTTTGGGATCGATTAGAAAGAATAACCTTTTTACCCATTTCTGATAATATCCAAGCAGTCTCTAAACCTTGTATTCCTCCACCAATAATTAATATTTTCTCCGCACCTTTTATATAGTCCATAATATTCCAGGCATCAAGCAGTGTTTTTAAGGTATATACCCCTGATGTTTTAATTCCGGGTACAGAAGGTTCAATATTATGCGAACCATTAGCAATTAGTAACTTATCATAACCAATTACTTTACCATCAGATAATTGTACGCTTTTTTCCCTTGTGTCTATTGAGACAGCTCCAGTCCCTAAATATAAATTAATTTCATTATCTCTATACCATTCCTTGTTCTGAAGTAATATCTTATCTGCTTCCAGCGAGCTTAACAGGCCTTTTGAGAGCCTAATCCGGTTATAAGGATAAAACTTTTCTTCCCCAATTAGATGTATTTCACTTTGTTTATCAACTTCTCTGATTGATTTAATAGCTGAAAGAGCCGCTATTCCATTTCCAATAATCGCTATCTGTTGTGGCATCTTTTCTCATTCCCTTCAGCAAAATGGTATCCTTTTATCTTCTCCTTTCCTTCCTAAATTTACTCTACCTAAAGTAAACGTGAAGGTTGATCGACAACATAAGCGCTCGACAGGACGTCAGACATATTGGAGCGTCTTCTAAAATGAAATTGCACACACAAAATAGCACTTTTATTTCTTTTTGCAAGCTTAAAAGAAATAAGAGTGCCGATTAATATAAACTTATTCCTAGAACGAATTATTTTCTTTCCATTTGGCATATTCTTTTGGCATACAATTCTCACACGGGCGATATCCTGCCGAAATTGCTGTATCTTCGTCTGCGAAAAACACACGATATTTAAAATATTGCCCGTTACGAAGAAAACGAAGTGCTGATGGACAATCTAAGCGACCATATATTTTAAGCTCACGATGACCTCCTAAAGTTCCCTTAGTGTCGCTTATATAGGTGTTACCACTTGAATCAAGAAGGTTAAAAACCTTTATAAAGTTTTTTTCCATGCTAAATCCCCCTTTGTCTTTTCCCTTAATCACTTAAATGCAGTTCATCTGAAGCTTTTCAACGATCCTTTTGAATTTGCTTCTCTTCGGCAAAGATGAGAATGCCGGATTATGAACCACTGCATCCGCCATGCTTAAAATCGCTGACAACCTTCTGTACAATTGACGAATATTTTCTTTTTTCATTTGTAGCTTATTGTCCATTAATTCATCATACTAATGTTAAAATACATATTTTTAATCAATACTATTCTATCCATGATGCAATTTGCAACCACGTTTCTTAGGTCAAAAAGCTTTCATCCACTTGCTCTTCTAAATTTATAAAACGTTGATAAAGGAAACTGAATGAATGGATGTCTTTGTCGTGACTCGACCTTTGGATGCAGCATTACAACAATGAAATTACGCAGCCCAATTTCCCTTCCTCAAACTGTAAGGCCCCTTCAGGTTTGATATATGTACAAATCGAAAAGACCACTGTCTATAAAAACAATGGTCTAGATGATATGCATATTTGGTTGGAGCGACATGATTTGAACATGCGACCTCTACCACCCCAAGGTGACTTAAACGTTTTATACCCCTTACACATAGTCTATTAAGGAGTTCACAGTTAGTACCACTTAACAAGAAGTACCCATAGGAAAATAGTAAACGGGTTTGACCATTCCGTCAAGTGGTTTACAGTTTTGGTAAATAGTTAATTAGTCTGCAACCCTTATATAGCAAGTGGTTTCGATGCCTAAAAGTTTACAAATAGAGTAGATAATTATAATTCTCGACAATTACTTCAAGTAAAGCATTTTGACCTTTTCTCGTTAAATCGGACAGCCTAGAGTTAGGGTTTCCTTTCGAAATCGTAGAATTACCTGATAGTATTAAGGACTTACAATTAATGAACCCAGACTTAACTCATCTGATACTCTCCCCACGGAGCAAGGCCTTGAGGTCAGCAAGCCCTACTTTCCACCCATCTGCTAGTTGTAGGGCTGCCCGCTTGACCATTACATATCCCTGAACTACTTTCCACGTAAAACTCACGGCCGGTTCATCAAACGTGTAATCACACATCCACGGCTTGGGTTTGGTCAGGCGCCCCTCCTTCTCGAACAGGCGTTCCAGAGGAGTCCCCACCCCGGCTTCGATTTTATTGTAGTTAAAAACTTCGGGGCTACCAACCGAGCGTAGAAACTCCCCGTTTTGCATAAGTTCATTGAAAGATAACGTCGGGTCGAACGGGATAAACCCGATTTTAGCCGGCAGGCCCCACTCTTTTAGCTTGAGCAAAACCTCGTGATTTTGCTCGACTGTCGTTCCCTTGCCGTAGCGGTCGAGAATACGTTGAACGCCTGACTCGATCCCCAAGCGAACCTCCACGCACCCGACATCACGCAAAGCCTTGAAAAGATCTTCCTCCACGTTGTCTACCCGGCACTCTATCGAAAATTTGAAACGCAGACCACGCCGCCGCAATTCCTCGATAAAATCCCAGGCCCTCCGAACCCCCACCTCACCGCGACCGAAGAAGTTATCATCCAGAAAATCAAGATGGCTCACGTTGAAGCACCGCTGTAGTTCCTCGATCTCGTCGACAACGTTGCCGGCGCTGCGCGGGCGCCACTTTGACCCTGGCGATTTAGAATTCATTGCAGCTGGACAGCAAAAGATACAGTGCCCATCACACCCCCTGGAGGAGATAACCATTGGCAGTCGGCCCCACCTGAGGATATGTGGGAGCGTATCCCGAGCCGGAAAAGGCAGCGCATCGAGATCCTCTATGAGAGGGCGAGGCCCGTTGGCCCGAACCGTGTCGCCTTCCCGATAATGCAGGCCGAGTATCTTAATTAAAGAATCTCCGGAGGGTCTCGGGGTGCCGTACGAGTTAAGGGCCTCTAGTAGCTCTGGCAGCGTTTTCTCGCCCTCCCCCACCATGAGGCTATCCAGGCCTGGAACTAACTCAAGAATCTCAGACTCCATCATCGTGGCGACTGGCCCGCCCGCTGTAATATGCCCCGTGTAGCCCCCACGACGCAGGCGCTCCACCAGGTCGATCACATATGGCATGTTGACTTGGAGCAGACGAAAGCCGACCAGATCTGGTTTTTGGTCCTGAACACATTTGAGCGTTGCGGGCACACCGAGCCGGAAAAGTGACGCATCAAGAATGGTGACCTGGTATCCTAACTGCCTGAGAACGGCAGCCAAGTAACCGAGTCCGAGATTTTCGCTGTGAGGTTCCCAAAGCCGGAGATCCGCAGGTGGGTTGATGAGCATGATTTTTTGGAATGCAACGTGCATAGGTAATCCTCCTTGTTTTATATTGGACCCATATTTGTTTATCTAGCTAGTCGTACCTTCGTCGAACTGATTAGGGTACTCCCTCCCCCAATATTATGAAGACTAATATAGTGTACTAATTACACATTTATCCTCTATTTCCTGCAATTAGAACAAAAGATTGCCAATTTCTTCATTTTCCAGTACATACGTTAGATATAATTCCATTCCACATAGAAGATTTCCATGGTTTTTAAGTCTATATAAAATTTCGACTCGCTATCTGCACCTTCTTTGGGTAATTGGGAGGATTGGGCGTAAAAAAAGCACCGCTTAAACGATGCTTCATTTACCCTAGAAAGCAGAAAAGCCCAGTACTACATAACCAACCGCGATTCCAAAAGAAAAGATTTGTTCAAGCTTAATCCCAGCAATTCTGAATCTATGGAATTGTTATTGTGTTTTTTCCAGTGTCTCCTTGATTACTTGAAATATGTGATCACTAACAACCGCTGTTCCGCCAAAAACAGTGTAATTGGAACCCTTATAATTACTAAGGAAGCTTCTAAGGGTCTCATCCTTACCTGGCTGTACTAGAAGAATTGGAGCTCCTTTGGCCGCAGCATAAGCGGAACCGGCTAAAGCATCGGGATAATTTCCGCCGTAGGCGAAACACAGCTCATTTACATTCGTACCATAGAGTTTTTCCAATATAATCCTCGATGTATCATACCTGTCTTGACCTCCATAACGTATTACATTTGAGCTGAAGGTTTTGAGCTTGTTTTCTATGTCAGAGCTGATAATCCCAGTTCCACCAACAATAATAATTTTTTGTGGTTTTAGTTTCTGCAGGTAATCTACGACCGTCGGAGGCAATGTATCAATTGGTGTTATTAAAATAGGCGCAGAGTTTGAAGCAGCATAACTCGAAATAGAGAGAGCATCTGGGTAGATTGCATTACTTGCAATAATCACCGTACCACCGACTGGAGGATTTAGGGTTTTTGCCACCTCCACAGCTGTGTTATCCTTATTCGAACCATATAAACGTTTAACACTAACGTTAGATATCCCTAGGGTGGACACAGCTGAGACAAATGAATTATCAACTTCACTCGGGTTAGCTATGAGGTAAACATTCCCTCCCTCGTTTATTGAGTTTTTAATGTACTCCAAGGCCTGTTGGGAATCCCTGGCGCTTCGACCGGCCAATACAATTGGAGCATTTAATTTCTTGCTTAAGACTGAACCTAAGAGAGCATTATACCAATTGTTGCCCGGTGCCACGATTACATTATCTACTCGATTGCCTCGAGCCGCCTCTGCAATTATTCGTGCGGTCTCATAAAGATCGTAACCTGCTAAACGATGTTTACTTACTTCGGGAGTACTTAAAGCATTTATATATACTTTGCCGTTTTTAAGTTCTGCATAAGTTCTTACCTCTGCTTGACCAACCACATCTCTGACAGCTTGTGAAATTTTTCCATCCCATCCGGTAGTCGATAGCATTGTATCAACACCAGGAATAGCTTTTAATGCTTCGCTAACAATAACCCCGACATCTCCATTTGCAAACAAATCATTTACTGTTACAACATCTCCTGCGATTAGTCCCTTTGCTTTTGCAATATATTCAAATTGTGCAAACATACCCTGGTAGATTGCCTTTCCCATCACATCCCGAGCATCATTACTTATAGGATCACCAAGAGGTGATAGATCATTAATGCGCTTTTGCAAACCACGTACTATATCATCAGTTACTTCATGCATAAGAACCTTAGCATCTTCTGGCAACTTGAAATTACTATTATAAACAACCTTAAGATCTTTTACATTCGGAACTTGTGCCACAAAGGCAACAGCTTTACCATTCAGAGCTCTTTTTGCTGCAACAAATTCCTGACCGCCTGATTTCACTGTAACTGTGAAATTGTCGCGTGTTCCGTACTTAACACCAGTAACTATAACTGTGTTGCTTTCATTTGATGTTATTTTACTATTAACTTTATAAACAAAATCCGTACTTTTTAGCTGGAAGTGAGACTACAGTAATGTGACCAACATGAATATTAAAATCTTTTTCATTATACTAATTCCTCCGAAACTTATTAAAATCTAACTTTAGTTTCATTTTAATTGTAAGAATAGTGAATTTCTAAATAATTGCTAAGTCTTTCATATAACTCCATGGAACAACGTTGCATATGTTGGACCAGCCTATTTGGTTCACCTAACCACCTTACATCCTCAAGTAAGGTCATTAACTACAAGATGATTAGCAAAGATAGACATGTTTCACCCCCAACTCAATGCTTAATAATAAGTTGTCTTCGACACTATTGGGGTAATTCCTCCTATTTTCTTTCAAGATTACTCTAATTTGATGAATTTTCAAATTACATGCTTAATGCTACTTAATTCGAACTCGTCAAATTGTGGTCAGCTTTAGTTTTATTACATTCACCGGAAATTATGGCGCAAAACGGTTGTGGACAACAAGATAATGGGACGATTGGCGGTCCTCGTCAAGTAGTTTCACCTAATTAACTCAACTACTAATTTAGGCCATACACTCTGGAAGATGAAATATCATATGGTACTATATACCAAATTCCACCTAAACGAGTAGTGTTGGAGGATGTTAGTGTATCGGTTATCCGGAATGCTACACTAGCGAGAGAATACTTCATTGGCACATCAATAAATCACGAAATATATGAAGGGGTGGAGTAAAATGTATAATAGATATAGCTCCTATCTACGACCCTATTTTGATAACACGCCAATTTTTAACCCATATAATTATCCCTTCCCTCGCAGGGCTGACGCCCCAATGTATCCAGGGAAAATGCTTCCTTTAAGGGACTACGGACCAAACCCTTTTGTAATGAATATCAAAGAGTCTTCACTACAAAATAATAATTTTCGCACCGCATTGTGGACCGGTAGTTATTTACAGCTTACTTTAATGAGCATTAATGTAGGGGATAGCATAGGATTGGAAATGCATCCCGATGTCGATCAGTTTATTCGCATTGAACAAGGACAAGGCCTTGTTATAATGGGAGATAGCAGAGATAGACTTAATTACCAGCAAAGAGTGGGTGATAATTATGTTATTTTTATACCCGCAGGTAAATGGCACAATCTGATAAATACTGGCTGTGTACCTCTTAAATTGTACTCTATCTATGCACCTCCTCAACACCCACACGGCACTGTTCATAAAACAAAAGCGGTTGCTGAAGAACATCACGTATAACTAATAGCGTAAAATTCTTACCAAATATAAAATACCACTGCAGGAGAATTCTTCTGCAGTGGTATTTTATATTTGATGTTACAATCCTAATATAATCTTCCAGTTCCTCTTTTACAACTTTCTTTGATTTATGGGGCATGTGCCAGTATAAAAGAGGCTGTGTTCTTGGTCTACGGCTTTAAGTCTCTTTTTCATTGCGATTTTCCATGCCTCACTAATAAACCAGCTCTCCTGGTTTATAGTCGGCAGGCAATTTCTCTGGATCCACTACCTCATATTCATTGAAAAAAAGGAGCTGAAAGAACTATTTTCAGCTCCCTTTTTATGATTAGCATATGAGATTTCGCCTTCACCTTCGGCAGTGTCGATTAACATTGACCGCTCTACATTTGATAATCAAATGCCCGTTATACTTTTGGAGGTGTTCCTTCAGCGTTTGATACAACCGCATCGATCTGGACTAAAGCATCTTTAGGTAAAGCTGATACGCCAACAGTTCTTCGTGCAGGAACACCGCTTGGGAAGAATGTTGTGTAAACTTCGTCTACAGCATCAAAATCTGCGATATTTTTAAGGAAGATATTTACTTTAACCACATCGTCCATAACGTGGTCAACACTTTCCACAATTGCTTTGATATTTTTCAAACACTGTCCAGCCTGCTCTTTTATGCCACCAGCTACCATTTCACCAGTTTTTGTGTCTAAAGGTAATTGAGCTGAAATATGATTGTAATGAGAAAAAGCTACAGTTTGTGTAGATAGAGAACTTTTTGGTGCATTTTCCGTATTGTTTGCTTCTATGATGAGTCCATGCCTGTCTTCAATAGCTTGTGGGGGGGTACCATCTCCGTGTGACACCACTGCTTCAATTTGTACCAAAGCATCCATAGGTAAAGCTGAAGCTGCAACTGTTGTCCGTGCAGGGACATAGGCTGCGGCCCTGGCGATAGCCGAGTCTGGGAAAAATGTTGTGTAAACTTCGTTTACGGCTTCAATATCCGAGAGGTTTTTGAGGAAGATATTAATTTTAACAATATCGTCAAAAGGAACGTCGATACTTTCTAAAATTGCCTTAATATTCTTTAAGCACTGTCCAGCCTGCTCTTTTACGCCACCGGCTACAACTCTGCCAGACTTTGGATCGATAGGTAATTGAGCTGTAATATTATTGTAATGAGAAAAAGCTACAACTTGCGTAGATAGAGGACATGTTGGCGCATTTGCCGTGTTATTTGTAAGCTTTATGAGGTCGCCTGCTTGTGGTGCGTTTGGAATTGTACCTTCAGCGTTTGAAACAAGTGCTTCAATTTGCACCAAAGCATCCATAGGCAAAGCTGCAACTGCGACATTCGTCCGTGTAGGAACATAGCCTGGGAAGAATGTTTTATAAACTTCGTCTACAGCATCAATATCTTTGATATTCTTAACGAATACAGTGATTCTAACAACATCGCTCATAACATGGTCGATGCTTTCTACAATTGCTTTGATATTTTTAAAACACTGTTCAGCCTGCTCTTTTACACCACCAGTTACCACCTTTCCTGATTTTGGATCGATAGGTAATTGAGCTGAAAGATTATTGTAATGAGAGAAAGCTACAGTTTGTGAATATGGACCGATACCTTTTGGAGCATTTTCCGTATTTCTTGCTAATACTGCGTTATAGTTGCTCATGATAGTATTCCCCTTTATGCTAAATTTTCCAATAAATATATTTGTGTATATTTATTACCATCGCCTTGCCAATATCATATACTACAGACTTATCCATCAAAACATACGCCTTACATTACTGATCCTAACTGTATTAGTGTACTTATTTATCAATAAATATGTATAAATGAACTGGTATTATTTTGCTTTCCTAAAAATGTGCTGATATTTATGTTGCTTTTAAGGTGACCCCTTGGTACAGCGAGACAAAGCAAGTTTCAATACGATTTTAGGGCATACATTTTACGCTTAAAGGTGCTATTAGGTTAACTGTACTCCCTTTCATAACGAATATAGGGGATACCATAGTTACAAGTTCCCAACCTTCGTTGCCGAGTTTATTCAACTGTGCATCAGATTCTCCATCAAATTCAAACTTTGATTTAAAACAACCCCTTTCCATCAAAAGCAACAGTTTTGTATTCCCATCTATCCATTTTTAATTCCTCCAATTCGAAATATCTTCATCTGAAAATGTTGACCTTGTTGAATTATCGCCTGTATCTGTAAGAACACCAATTTTTTTGATATCCCTTTTCCCTTAACATAATGGACGGTACACCAAATACATTTGCTATACCGTCCGTGGGAAATAATTGATTCGTTAAAATTTTTATGGTCGTTGTTTTCCCTGATCCACTCGGTCCCAGAAACCAAAAATTTCTCCCTTTCTGACATTAAAGTTTACATCCTCTAAGGCAGTCTGATTGACAAACATTTTCTGCAAAGATTTTACTTCAATTATATTTTCCATCTTCATTCCTCCTGATAACCGCATGCTTTAATTTGTGCAGTCTCAGAATAAAATAAGGTTAGGAAATGTTTGATAATACAAAATAATTTACTTATAAAATTAATTTAAAATGAGAAACCTATTCTATACCAAAAAGAAAAGACGTGAGAGAATTTCACTCACGTCAAAGCATGTTTTACTCATAATCCCTCAACCCCTTTATTTGTCAAGGTTTCTGACGTTGCAAAGTCTGCATTTAAAATTATTTATATATTATAATTAGAATATGAACACGGCCCCACCGGAAATCCAAGATCAAACTCTTTTTTATAAACGCTAAAATAAAAGTGAGCCAAAAATAAGAGTAACGCTAGGAAAAAAGTGAGCCACTTCTTATAAAAAACCTGTATAGTCAGAAGAGCATGAAAGCTGGCGTACAGGAGGAGAAAGGTTGTCAATAGAAGTGGATATTTATAAAAAGATACGCTATCTACACGAGCATGAAGGAAAGTCACAGAGGGATATTGCAAAATTGCTTGGGATATCTCGCAATACGGTTAAGAAATACTGTGAGGGATCACTGGTCCCATGGGAACGGCAAGGAATAAGTGGTCGTCAGAGGTATGTGGTAACCGATGAGGTGATGGAATTCATTAAAACTTGCCTAGCCACTGATGAGGCCGAGAATATTAAAAAACAAAAGCATACCGCAAAGCGTATATATGACCGCCTTGTAGATGAAGCAGATTTTATGGGTGGTGAATCGACCATTCGTGAAATCGTTGCTAACCTTAAAGACAAACAAGCAAAGGTA
>JUEG02000038.1_pt1 | contig 141357 bp, 168 predicted proteins | sample 432341 | NCBI WGS metagenome assembly JUEG02 (sample SAMN02953476, study PRJNA257561) | rock porewater metagenome | biome: terrestrial; feature: Opalinus Clay rock; material: porewater; isolation source: Opalinus Clay rock BIC-A1 borehole | place: Switzerland: Mt Terri URL, St-Ursanne ... | reverse complement strand
GCTGTTGCTTGGGCCGCAGCGAATCGGCTTTTAGCGCCTGCTCCAGCGTGGCGTGAAAAGGGCTGAGTTTGTTGAAGATCGCGCGGCGTTGGTAGACCGGCGGCTTGGCCTCAGGTGCTCTGACCCACTTGCGAATCGTGTTGCGCGCCAACCCGGTGCGCTTGGCTATCTCATGCAGCGACAGCTTGTCGCGGAAATACATCCGGCGGATTTTGCCCATCATTTCCATACTGATCACCCTGTGTTCTCCTGCTCAAAAATTGAGCAGAAGCAGTTGAACACCTGGGTCAGTTTTCAGTCGGCAGAACAGCCTCTACTGGGTCAGTTTTCGGTCAGCGGCAACACGCCGCTGTCAGCTCAGGTGTAGCCACTGCTACATCCTGTCTGACAAGAAGGATACGTCTCCTGACATGAGCCAGGAGGAATTCCTGCATGTGGTGCAGGGTATCGTTGACCACATGAAACTCGATTACGAGTTCTCGCGTCGGTACACCTTCGTGGATATTCACGTCATCGGTGGCGAGCCTTCCATGCTCGGGGTCGAGTTCTTCAAGGCTGTGCTGCCAAAAGCCAAGGAGCTTTTGAGCCAAATCCCTCAAGAAGTGGCATTCAGCATAGTGACCAACCTTGTCACCGCAGAGGCGCTGGAGGTCGCACGCCTTTTCGACAAGGTGGCTACCTCTTACGAGCGATCCACTCGGTTCAACAAACGCAAGCAGGAGGAAATCTGGCGGCATAACGTCAGAACCCTCATGGCGGAGTCCAAAGACCCGTCGCTGCCAGGGCCTAAAGACTTCTCAGTGACCACCGCGCTTGTGAAGCCGGTTGTGCAGGCCGGCGCTGCGTCGATGATCGAGGAACTGGTGGAGCTGGGTTTCACGAAGATGCACTTCGGATTCTTCATCCCCAGCGGCGATGGGGACCTGAATTCTAAGTTGGTGCAGCCATCGCACAGCGAAACAGCCCAGTTCTACTGCGATGCCTTGGACTGGTACATCGACAACCGTGACCGTATCCCTGACCTGTGGGTGAACCCTTGCGAGTCCTGGCTTATGGCGGTTCACCAGGATCAGCCCATGGATGACGTGGTGTGCCCTATCGTCCACGGGGCTCTGGACATTGACTCCGATGGTCGCACCATCAGCTGCATCGAGAAGGGCGGCACTAACGACTACCACTCGCATGGCAACCTCTTTGAGACAAAGGAAGTGCCCAAGCCCGATGGCACCAGTGAGGTTCAGTTCACCACAACTGTCCATGATGTTCTTACCTCCCGCAGTTATCTGCGGGAAGTCATGAAGGCAACCCGACTTCCAGACGCCTGTCGTTCTTGCGATGAGCGCATGATCTGCAAGGCCAACTGCGGCGTCTTGCATGAGCAGTGGAACGGGCAGGGTGAATGTCCTGGCTTCAAGACGTTCATCAAGTACGCCCGTAAGCGAGTCAGCGAAGGCGTGTTGCCGCAGGCGCTGTTGATGCGTAATGCGGCGCTGCCTGAACACCTGATCGCGGTCGGTTGAGCGGTGGGTAGCACGATGAACGACTCTGGCCGAGCAACTGGGAGACATGTCGGGTTCTTCTCGATTTTCCCCATCCTTGCGAAGCTTCTATGGCGCTACGGACGCAGGCTGTTGAGCGTGGACACTATCGTCGCCCTGGAGAAAAGTCAGAGCGGGGGCAATGGTGAGCGCTCTGTCGAGGTTGAGCTACTTGAGCAGTCGCTGGAGCGTAACAAGCACCACTTCCATGTCGATCCGGCGAAGCTTGGTCTGAGCAATGGCCCGTTGCCCGGTGACTTGCGCCGCCCTGTCCTCTACGTGAAGAAGGAGGCCGGCGATGACTGCAATGGGTAGTCAGTTTGGGCACGATGTGCCCGATACCATCGAGAACGGGTACTTCGTCTTCACGATCATGCCCACCTTGCATTGCCCCTATAACTGCAAGCATTGCTACCTGTCCCTAGAGCAGCGCCGTGACACCACGACGATGACCATAGAGCAGATGCGTGAGGTGTGTCGCAAGGTTGATTCTTACTGGGATCAGGTCCAGCCCCCCCACCGGGTAGTCCTTGTGTACAACTACGGCGGGGAGCCCACCAGCACTGGCCCAGACTATTTCGAGAGCTACGTCCAGATGATGGCCGAGGAATTCCCTGCGGCTAAGGGCTATGAAGTGAAGCATGTGATGCTCACGTCACTGCTCGGTGTGGACCTGGATGTATGGGCGCCGCTTTGGCATCGGCATACGGGTGGCTATATCCAGACCTCATACGATGGGTCTATGCGTTCGAACTCCTATGTTCGGAAGTGGGAAGCAAAAGTACGTGACGCTGTGGCTCGCGGTCTTCGCGTGGCAACCATCAGCGTGGTCAATTCGGACCTCCTTGCCCAAGGTGCTGCGCAGACTCTCGACATACTGACTGACCTGGGCATATGCGAGACAGGCTGGCTGCCGTTCATGTTGAACGAGCAGAACTCTGTACCCGGCAAGTACGACCGCTATGCGCCGACAATGACCGCGTTCAATGACTACATGATCGCGATGCTCGATCACTGGTACTCGCTCAAGTACAGAGGGCTCACACCGCCATCCATCGGTGAGGCGCACTTTGCAGTTGATCGCTCGAAGCGAACCCCCATGAGCAACATGTGTGGACAGACGCTGTTCCTGCTGCCAAATGGCGACTTCGTTTTGCCGAACTACAGAGACGGCTACACGGAGTACATGCACTCATTCGGGAACATCCTGGATGGGGATACCAGCTTCCACGACATTCTGGTTTCGCGTGAGCGCCGGCTCTACATGCGGAGACAGGTGACGCGGAACAACAATCCAGAATGCCAGGGCTGCTCATACAAGAACGCCTGCCTACTGGAGTTCGCCAAGCCTAACAAACCGAACGACGAATGCTTTGGGGCAAGGCGATTCGTTGAGCATGCCATTCATAGAAACTCGCTCGATCCCATGTTGGACGGGCCGGTTACGCTTTATTGAGAAGGGGGTTACGTGAGCTACGCATCGCAAATCGAAGTCGCCGATGAAAGCAAGATGGAGAGCGCCTTGAAGGAAGGCAGGAATATCCTGCTGACCGAGGACTTTGTGGAGACTACTGATTTCCATGGGATCACCACGTTTGGGCGGACTCCGGCTCTCTGGCGTGATTTCTTTCAGCAGACACACGCTCAGAAAGCCAAGGGTTACAACACGCGGAGTTCGCACTACACGGCGGAGTTCATGGGCTACCGCTACCGCTGCTGCCTTGCGAACTCGCAGAAGGGCTGGGGCATTTCGATGCGCCACCTGCCCTTGAAGATTCCAGCTTTGCGCGACGACCTCGGTCTTGATTGGAACCTGATCAGGCCTCTGACCGAAGGTGCCGGCCTGACGCTGTTTGCTGGCCGAATGAGTTCGGGTAAGTCCACCACAATGGCTGCGACCATCGGACAGCTCGATCCTCGCTCTGCACAAATAGCCACGGTGGAAGACCCCATCGAGGTTATCTACCCCAGCCACTCCATCATCCAGCGCGAGATCGGTACGCACGTAGAATCTTTCCCAGAGGCGATCCGAGATTGCGTTCGGCAGAGCCGGACCACTATCGTGGTTTCTGAAATCCGGGACTCGGAAACGGCGAATGCTGCGCTTTTGGCTGCATCCACTGGGCACAGCGTTTTTGCCACGATCCACGCTGACAGTGCGTTCGACATTTACACCCGGATGCTCGCGCTGGTTGATCAGCGCTACGAGCGGGTGCTCGCTCGAAATCTGCGCGGGCTCTGGTGGCAGCATGTGGTTCGCTTTGGCACTAGCGACCGCAAGCCGCTTCCGATATACGAGTCGCTGCTCGTTGACACGGAGGCTCGCAACATCTTCGATAAAGGCCCAAGCGCACTGCCGATGCTGGCTAGCGTTATGGACAACCAGGGGCGCAAGAGCATGGCTGAGGTTGCGATGATGCAGGTGGCCCGAGGCAATGCGACCCGCGACGAGCTGTCTGAGTTCATCCAGCGCCGCAATCGTATCTCGAACGACTGAGGCCCTAGCAAAGCTGCTGGTGCTTCTACCAAAAAGGCCAGGAATACCCTGGCCTTTTTCATGGTTGTGCAGTGTAAAGCGTGGCTTGGTAGCTAGCGCTGGGCGAATTCTGGGATGCCAACAGCGCTGGATTGAAGGTGGCTAATCTTTGCGCCATTTGCTGGTCGTTCGGCCAGAGCCCGCAAACGGGTGCCAGGGGCGGGGAGCGAGGCCAAGGGTATCGGTTCCCACAGATGAAAGCCCTGGCAGTAGTCCACTTCAAGGCGCTTCGCCATGGCGAGCTGGGATTCAGTCTCGATGCCCTCGATTACGACAGTCTTGCCATTGGCCCTGCACCATCGGATCAGTCGAGAGATAGCCTCCAGATAAGCTGGCTCTGCACTCATTCGCATCGTAGATCGATGGGAAAGTTTGCAGCCCGTGATGAGGTCGGATCGAAGCAACTCTGATTTAGCGTAGCCATCGTCAATATCATCGAGCACCACGGTGATCTGTCTGCTAGTCAGCCATCGGGCGCTCTCCAGGAGCAGAGGCACCTTTCCATCTGCCGTCTCGGTAATTTCAACGGTGACTTGACCAGCTAGACCGTGTTCTTCGATGACTTTGGCTATCGACTTTGCCGCCCGTGGTGTGCTCAGGGTTACTTGCGAGAGATTTAACCAGAGGTACATGCCGGCAATCTGAGAGGCGTCCTGGCAAACCATTCTGGTGATGAGCGCGTCGAGCGCTGGCATTGTTCCGTTGCGCTCGGCATCGGTGATGACCGAGAGAGTGGTGAGGTTTCGGTTGTTCGGCTTGATCCGCAGAAGGGACTCGTAAGCAACTACCTCCAACTCGCCTTGGTGAATTTTCGCTACGGGCTGATAGACCATGTAGATGGGAAGGCGCCCAGGCTCCATCATCGATTTGTCGTCCATTCAGCACCTGCAAAAAGGGGGGTTGTTCTTGTTGCCATATTAGCTAATGCCCCCGCGTAGCCCCCATTTATGGAGGTGAGCGCCCGTTTCCCGGTGTTTTTTTCATGGAAACGTTGGCCATTTATCCCCCCCCGCGCTGATCCCCCCTGTTTAGAGCGGTTCTAGTCGCCCTCCGCGATCCTGGGTTCCTGTAATTGGGGTTGACGATCTTTTGGTGGCGCGACTGACACACAAAAGCGGGCGTTATCGTTTGGGCATCACAGGAGGATTCCCCCATGTCCCTTATTGCCCACCTTCAAAACCTCGATAACGACACCCTGGTGCTTGCAGCGACCGAGCGAGTGTCCCGGCATATCAAAATGCAGGCGGCTCTGTTGCAGTCCATTGCTGGCAAGCGGTCCTGGTTTGCTAAGGGCAAGGTGCGCACCATCACCCAATGGATCGAGGAAGTGTGGCTAGAGCAGTTGCCCAGCGAGCAGCTGCTTTACCCAGTTCAGGAACTCGCAGTGGTTAAGAGCGTGGCTGACCGCTCGGGCCTTCTGCCTGAAAACTTAATTTCCTCGACCAGCACGGCACGTCGCATCGCTCAGGCCTACTCGACGTTCATCAAGTTCAAACTGCCTCTCGATCAGGACCGCTTTCGCTTCAAGCGCGAGTACGAGGTGTTCTGGCAGTGGCGAGCGCTGATCGAAGCCGAGTGTCGTAAAAGTGGGTGCGTGTTCCGTGCGGAGCTTCCCGCGCTGGTGCTGAGCGCTATCCAGGCCGGCGAGGTGGATTTGCCGCGTAAAGTTGTGATGGTCGGCGTGCTGTACCTGAACCCATCTGAGCGTGCAATTCTCGAAGCTCTACAAGCGAAGGGTGTGGAGGTTGTGGAACTCGATCTTGAGGGCGAAGCCATTACGCCCAGGCTGAGCCGTGCCGTCACGCAGGCGGATGAATTCGAGCAGGTGGCTGAATGGGTGAACGCTACTCTCAAGCCTTACATCGACACGCCCCATGCAGCGCCCACCATTGCGATACTGGTTCCGGCCATGGATACCCACCAAGCGCCTCTGATCGAAGCTTTGACGATGAGCGTGAGCCCGGCGTCGTTGCTGCCGATTAAGGATGGCGTAGAAGTGCGCGAACCATGGGATATTTCCAGCGGGGCCACACTGGGCGCCCGCCCGATGATCCGCGCTGCCATGGGCATCCTGTCGATCACCAACCGTGAGGCGGATGCAGATGTGTTCAGCCGAGTGCTGCGCTCTAGCTGGGTTGGTGGCCATGTCAGCGAAGGTGCGCAGCGGGCATTGGTCGATGTGTGGCTGCGAGAGAACAACGGTCTGAATATGGGAGGTAAGGACTACCTTCGTGCTCTAGCTGCCTGCAAGGTGAGCTGCCCTATCTTCACCGAGAATCTGCGGCATGTTCTGGCCTCCCAGGAAGACGACAGTGAAGATCGCTATCCGTCTGAGTGGGCGGACTTCTTTGCCGCGAGCCTTACCAAGATGGGCTGGCCGGAGGCTGAGACTCTTTCCAGCGCTAATTACCAGACGCTGGAGGCTTGGGAAGAAGCCCTCAAGGTGTTCCGTTCGCTGGACTATCAGCTGGGGCATTGCACCTATCAGCGTGCCTACATGTGGATGCGTGAAATAGTTGATACCTTGCAGTTCCAGCCCCGCCTCAGTCATGTTGCACCCGTAGCAATCATGACCTATGCGGATGCGGTCGGCCTGAGCTTCGATCATGTATGGATGCTGGGGGCTACCAGCAAAGTGTTGCCTCTGCCTGCTGATCCGAACCCGTTCCTGCCCCTGGAGTTGCTAACCGCTGCCGGCGTCCCCGAGGCGACTGGTGAAGGCCAGCTCGAAAAGGCGCAGCGTGTAGTTCAGGCCCTGATGACTACCAGCAACGACATTACCGTTTCCTGTTTCGAGCACGATGATCGCGGCAGTAATGTCGGCCCGTCTGTGTTGTTCGGGGAGTGGCCGGCGCCTCAGCGTAGCAACGTTGCCTGGGGTGGCTTTGTCGGCAATGAAGTCGGCAGCCTGAACCGCGATGACTATCAGGAAGAAGCTATCCCAGCCGTTGGTGACGAGGAACGTAAGCAGATCAAGGGTGGCGTGAGTGTTTTCCAGAACTATGCGGTAGAGCCGTTCTTTGCCTTCGCATGCAACCGCCTGGGAGCCAAGGAATTCCCGGTTCCGGTGTTCGGTTTTGATCCGCGCATTCAGGGCACAATGCTCCACAAGTGCCTTGAGTTCTTCTGGACTGCTGTTCGCACGCAGGAGAAGCTGAAATCGTTCACGCAGGATGAGCTGGATGCCGAGGTGGCTCAGGCAATCGAGCAGGCCAGTGTGGCGCTGTTGTACAAGCTCCAATGGCGCTACGGTCGCCGCCTGATTGGCCTGGAGCAGAACCGCCTGCACACTCTGCTGATGGCTTGGATGGAGGTCGAGAAGGCCCGTCACTATCCCTTCGAGGTGATTGGTTTCGAGCGACGCACCGAGGTCAACGTCTTCGGTGTTGAGCTGACGGTGAGTCTCGACCGGATCGACAAGATATTCGCTCCCGGCGACGTTACCTATTCCATGCTGTTCGACTACAAGTCGGGCGCCAACTTCACCTTCAAGCGGTTGAATGCAGAGAAGCTGTTGGAGCCACAGCTCCCGATCTATGCCACAACGGTTGACCCTGACGCCCTAGGTGTTCCGTCGATTGACGGGATCACGCTGGCGCAAATCAACCCCAAGAAACTGCACACTCACACCCGCAGTTCGTTCACCGCTAAGCTCGATGGCTCGGCATCGGGCAAGAATGACGTGTGTCAGCCATCCGAATGGGCTGCGCAAGTAGCTGCGTGGGAGGGTGCGCTGGAAGAAATGGCCGATGGCTTCCTTGGTGGGAATGGCTCTCTGTCCTCGTTCGATAAGGCGCTGCCTCTCGGTTACGAACATCTGGCGCCATTGATCTGAGTCTGGATTTGGCTGGCTCCGTCGAGCCAGCTTTCGCTTTGAGGTGAGGTTTGAAAGATAGAATCAAGGCTCTCGGGTTGCACTCTCCGACTTCCATAGGTGCGTCAAAAGCAGTCGCGTCCATTGCCGTTGCCTGTGTAGTCATCTATCTGCTAAGAACAACAGGCGCCTTACCTCCCGGCTTGGCGTCGGCCTTGATTATGGGCGTTGCCGGTGCTGAGTTGGCCGCTGCTTTTGGGGTGTCGTACAGAAGGCAAGGCGTTACTGCTTTGCTGCTAGTCTGCGCCAGTTCAGCGATATTGGCCCTCTTGGTATTGGCCATCGGCCAAGCCTTTGGAGTCGTTTCCCATATCCTCTCTTAGGGATTGACGACTTTCCCCCTGTTACGGTGACACGCTGTCTCGGTCGTTATCTTGGGGCTATCTGAAAGGAGAGCCCCAATGACCGCTCAAGCTCGAATCGAATCCAAGATTTCCCACCTGACGCCGATCATGGCAGCCATTGCCGCGACTAACCCGCATGATGCTGATGTGCGTGCGCTGTCGATTGATCCGGCTCGCTCTGTTGCATTGCTGGCGCCGGCAGGCTCGGGCAAGACTACCCAGCTCCTGTATCGTCTCCTTGCATGCCTCACAGTCGTTCAGCGACCGGAAGAAATTCTGGCCATTACCTTCACCAACAAAGCTGCTGGTGAAATCGTTGAGCGTGTAACCGGCGCCCTGGCTCTTGCGGCTTCTGGGCGTGAGCCGGCAGAAGCTCATGAGAAGCCGCTGTACATGCTTGCGCGTCTGGTGCTTGAGCGTGATGCCCTTCTGGGGTGGAACCTTGCGCTGAACCCCTCTCGCCTGCGCATCATGACCTTCGACGCCTTCTGCGCTCAGATCGCCGGCAAGATGCCGATCATGTCCGGGCTGGGCGGTGGGCGTACTTCGGATGATCCCTCGCTGATCTACCGGGCCGCGATTCTCAATACCCTCGGCAGCGTAAATGACGAGTCGATTCCCTCTGTGCTGCGTGAGGCCCTGGAGGCTGTACTGGCCTTCGCACGAAACCAGTTTGAGCTGCTGGTGCCGATGTTCACCACGCTTCTCATCAAGCGGGACCAGTGGGTAGGCGAGCTGCTGAATATGAGCGGCGATGAACTCTCTGAGGCGCTGCGCGAGATAGTAGAGACGGAAATGTCTGGTGCTCTGGCCGTGCTGGACAAGTACGACTTCAACACCTGCTGGAGCATCTTCGCTGACGCCAGCGGGGTGCATGAGCACCATAGCTGGGCCGCGTATGGCCGAGTCGATATGACCGATGAAGGTCGAGACTTTGCTCGGCGTGCCGCCAAAGCGCTGCTCAAGACCGACAACATGATCCGCTCCAAGGTCACGGCCCGCGAGGGGTTTCCGGCTAAGGAGGCGCTGACCTCTCGGATGAATGGCTTCCTCGGCTCGCTGACTGGCGACCCCGAGGTGGACAAGGCTCTAATCCTGTTGCGTGACCTGCCTGATCCTCAATATCCAGCTGAGTCCGCACGCATGATGGAGCACCTGACGGTGATCCTGCGCTATCTGATGGCCAACCTGATGCTGGCGTTCGATGGCGCTGCTGCCGTTGACTTCCCCGAGGTTGCCCAGCGGGCGATTCTCTCTCTGGGTGCTGGGGTTGAAATTGGTGATGCCCTGCTGGACGAGGATCGTGTCTGCCACCTGCTGGTTGATGAAAACCAGGATACGTCTCCGGCTCAGTACCAGTTGCTGCGCTGCCTTGTGCAAGCCTGGGAAGAAGATGACGAGCGCAGCGTCTTCATGTGCGGCGACAAGTACCAGTCGATCTATCTGTTCCGTGGCGCCACCGTCAACCTTTTCACCGATACCGTGGAGCAAGCTCGATTCGGGACTAAGCGCCTCGACGTTTACCACCTGCGCGTGAACTTCCGTTCTTCACCGACCATCGTCGAGTGGAACAACAAGGTCTACGGCTCGCTGTTCCAGGGGGCGGGCAGCAGCTTTGTGCCGTCTGTGCCGTTTCGCTCTAACCCTGGCCTCGTAACGGTCGAGGCTTTGCAATCGTCCGAGGCAGAAGCTCAACGTGTCGTGCAGTTGGTGCAGGACGCTTTTCGTGAAGACCCAGAGCAGTCGGTGGCAATCCTGGTGCGCGGTCGCTCGCACCTGAAACACATCCTTCCCGCGCTCAAACAGGCTGGCATTGGTGCTAGCGGCACCGATATTGACCCTATCGCGGAATGCGCCCCGGTAGCCGAGGTTGTAGCGATGATCCGCTCCCTTTGGCACCAAGCTGATCGCACTTCCTGGCTTGCCCTGCTGCGAGCTGCCTTCGTGGGCCTGAGCTGGGAAGACTGCCTGACTGTCAGCATGGGTCATGAGGTGATCCCAGTCGCGCTGAGAATGAGCGATGTGCAGGAGCGTTTGACACTGGACGGAAAGGCACGCGTCAATCGCCTTGTCGAAGCCCTTGATGGCGTGGAGAAGTCTTCTCGCAGCGATGAGCTGGCATGGAAAGCTCGCGCCCTGTGGTTGGCACTAGGCGGCATGTCCACTGTTGACCAGACTGAGCTGGCAGACATTAAGACAGTCTTCAAGCTGCTCGGCACCCACACTGCTACCGGCGACCTGGACAATCCGCAGGAATTTTTCAACGCGCTCACCAATCTGTACGCCTCGCCGAAGGCCGGTGTGGTGCAGATCATGACCATCCACAAGTCCAAAGGCTTGGAGTTTGGCACCGTGATTATCCCGGCCCTGCAAAAGAGCGGCGGAAGCGATGACACTCCGCTGTTCTACTGGCGCACCATCAACGGTCGGTTCTTCATGGCTCCCAATATGGGGGATCAGGATGCTATGTCCCCTGAGAGCCGCCTGTTCAAATTCCTGGGCTCTCGCGTCAAGGCGGATCACCGTGATGAGCTGGAGCGGGTTGCCTACGTGGGCTTCACTCGCGCCAAGTCGCGACTGCACCTGACCGCCTGCAAGGACGTTGAGAACGAGGATGCTGGGGCCTCTAACTCGCTACTGGGTAGCCTCAAGCGTGTGCTGGCTGATGAGTTTGTCGAGGCAGACGTGGATGTGATCGAGCTGGATGTTGCTGGCGGAGTCCCGTCGAAAGCTCGGCTGGATGCGGGGCACTCCGTCGAGCTGCCGACTGATTGCTTCATCCCTGCGGCCACGAACGAAGCCCTTCCGACCGAAAGCGAACTCCATGATGAATTGCGCGAAGGGGAGGGTGATGACCACAAGGCGAAGGTTGAGGGCATCGTCTACCACCGGGTCGTTGAAATGATCGCCAAGGACGGACTGGAGACGTGGTGCATCGACAAGCTGCAAGGTAAGGCCCAAGCGGTAGCTGCGCTCATGCGCAGGGAGGGATACCCGATCCGGGATATTCCGACTGGCCGCGACCGCATCATGAAGCTGTTGGTCACGACTCTGCAAAGTGAGAAGGGGCGCTGGATTCTCTCCAAGCACGATGAAGGCGGTCAGGAAGTACAGGTCAGCGGGTTCCGCAATGGCCGCTGGGTTCACCGCTACCTTGATCGCCCGTTCGTTGATGCCGGCGCCTACTGGATCACTGACTGGAAGACAGGCGACTGCCCCGAAGGGGTTGAGGTTGAAGCCTTCCTAGCGGCCATCGCCGCCCGCTATCGCAAGAAGATGGAGGAATACCGGGCAGTGGTTATCGAGGCTGGTGTGACGCTCCCGGTGAAGCTGGGGCTGTATCTGCCGGCTGTTGATCGCTTTGTCGAGCTGTAGCAGCTGACAACCATCTGCAATGGATTCGGGGGATTAGCGAAGGGCGGCTGTTTAGAATCGCCCCCTTATCTTGCGAGAAGTTCACAGCCCGCCTGTATGGCGGGCGATAAACCGCACAGCCTCGTTATGTTCAAGTAGCGGTTCAGCCGTGCAAACAATCTAGTAATTTGGGGGAGATTCAGAAGATATGATCAACAGCAATCAGGCGCCTGTGGGCAAGCTCGTTCTTTGGGGGCTTGGACTCGTTTTCGTAATTTCCATGGCACTGGGCGGGTTCTACACCGTCGATGAAAAAGAGCGGGCAGTCCTGCTCAGAAACGGCGCCCTCGTTGAGGTTTCCGAACCCGGCCTGCACTTCAAGGTGCCAGTTATCGATTCGGTGCGTGAAATCAGCGTAGCTACGGATACCGTCATGTTCGACGGCCTACCTGCATACTCGATGGATCAGCAAGCAGCAACTCTGCGTGTGTCTGTGTCTTTCAATGTCGATCCGAGTCAGGTTGCTGAGCTGTACAAGACCTACGGCTCTATCGAGAACATGGTCAATCGTTTGATCAGCCGCCATGTCCCGACCCAGGTCGAGAACACCTTCGGTAAGTACACGGCAATTCGAGCTGTCCAGGAACGGGGCAACTTCGTCGCCGACACCATGAAGGCGGTGCGCGAACATGCGGTTGGCCCGGTGCAGATCGAAAGCGTCCAAATCGAAAACATCGACTTCTCTGATGCCTACGAGCAGACCATCGAAGATCGAATGAAGGCTGAAATCCAGGTAAAGACCCGCGAGCAGATGCTGGAAACCGAGAAGGTTCAGGCGGAAATCCGCGTCACGCAAGCCAAGGCAGAAGCCGAAGCAAAACTGGAACAGGCCCGTGCTGACGCCGAAGCGACTCGCCTTCGCGGCGATGCAGAGGCTGACGCAATCAAGGCCCGTGCTGCGGCTCTCGCCAGCAACCAGAATCTCGTCGAGCTGACCAAGGCGGAAAAGTGGAATGGCCAACTGCCGGCGACAATGATCCCCAATGCGGCGATCCCATTTCTCAGCGTGAAGGACTAACGTCCAGTCCCAATGAAAAGCCCGGCAATTGCCGGGCTTTTTTGTTGTCTCAGAGGGTTGAGGTGAACCGCAGCGCTCTGTTTTCCCCGCTCACCTTCATCCGCTTATGCAGCGGCCTGGAGTCGGCAGCACGCTTGTGCCTGACGGTCAGCCAGTATTCTTCTCGCAATCCGACCAAGGCTTCATACACCGCAGGGTCGAAGTTCACCTGTACTCTGCTATCTGCATACGCTAAGCAGCCCAGTACCTTGTGGTTGGGGTACAGCGCCTTGATGTGACCCATATACAGGATGAGCTGATATAGCTCATATAGCCGAACCTGCCCTCTGTATTTGCGGCTCTTGAACTCGCCAACCAGAATTTCGCTTCCCTTGACCGACTCGAAGACAGCATCTGCGATTCCATTGATGCCAAATCGGGACAGCTTGATTCGGCCTGCTGCGTTCCCAAGATCGGTGCTGATCAGTCGATGCGTCGATTCCCGAACTCCGAAGCGAGAGTGGATTGCGCTGGCTGCTGACTTCTTCTGTACGAAGAAGATTGCTACGAGAAGAAGCAGGGCTCCCAGGATGTATGTCATCAGAGCAGTCCTGCCTTGCGTGCAGCAATCAAGATAACGATGGCAACGATGATGAATAGGGCCAAGCTAGGGCCTTTGCCGATGGATGCGTGAGCGCGGTTTCCGTACCTCACTGCGCCTTCATTGACTTTCTCAAACACGCTTTCAGGATCACTGGCGTATCGTGCCAGCTTGCTGATGCTGATCGTTGCTCGCTTGGATTTCACCTGGATTCCTCAAGCCTGGGGCCGGGGCTGTTCGCCCCTGTAGAAAAGTCGTTTGTACCCATAGAAGCTGACCTCTCCCGCATCCTCTAGGAAGCGAAAAGCTCGGGTGGCAGAGCGCTTTTGCACCCCGGCGAGGTCGCGTATCAGCTGTTTGCCTGCCTCAATCTCACGACCGAGCTTGGAGTCTATGGCGGTAGGGTGGCTGGCCATGATCGACAACACTCGGCGGATTTTGTCCTGGTCTTTCCCTATGGAGGCGCTGACAGCTTGCGAATATGCCTGAGCCATTTCAGCGCAGAGGATTGGCTCACACATATCCCAAGCCTCGAACTCGGACTTGAAGTCGCCCAGCGCTGCCTCACGAACGATCAGGCAAGTTGTTTTGCAGTGAGGGGTGAGGGTGATCTTCAAGTTGCCGCTTATGGTGGGGATGAACAGGTCGCCACGGCGCAAAAAATCGATCAGTAGAGCCCTCGATTCATTGCCGGGGGGCGAGTCTGTTGCGTAGAGCCCTCCATCGATGAGCAGGCCAAACTCAGAAGGCTTCATGGATAGCTGCTCGCCCTTTCGTACAGTCTCGACTGCGCCATGCTTGATCATGGCCAGCAGCAGCTGCCCCCAGCTGGCGAAAAGGATCGCGTCAGTCCTGATCCAGCTCGGTGCGGGCACATCCATCAAGCCATTGGAGCCGACAAAGCTAATGCTGCTGCCCATCAACGATCCTCCCTGAGTTCGTACTGATTCTCGTAGGGTTCAATCCTTACGTTCACATCAGATGGAAGCTCAACGTTGTTCAGGCCGGTCATCAGATCGTAGGTAGGCTGAATAACCAGGAGCACATTTCGGTAACGCAACGACTGCGACAGGTAGACGCCCTTGGTCGAGTCTTCCTTTCGCATTTCGCGCATCCGCATCCATCGGCGCCTTTCGGTTTTGAGTGCCTTCGGCCCCCGGCAGCGGACGCCATCCCACTTCATCACATAGGCCTTGATCGACTTGCAGGCCGCTCTGACGGACTCGCTTCGAAACCCGTCCACGACAATGTAAAAACTCGCCGCAGAGAAGCGGATTTTCTGAGTTTTCTTATCTGCCAAGTCCCATGGGACGGCGCTTTTGGCTTCGGTGAGCATGGGGCGGTACGCGTAAGGTCGATACCTGATAATGCAAACCCATAGCCCCCGTTTTTCACGTAGTGACCAAGCGCGCCTTCCGTGATGAGAATCTGGACTGGTGCATAAAGACGATCATCATCCCGCCAAAGAACCAGGCCATGCCGAATGCGGTTGAGAAAATCACCAGTGGCCGAGTGACCACCTGGGCGGCTTTCTTCGGGGAGTCGTGATCAATCACAACCCTGTTCAGGTCATGGTTCTTGAAGTACGTGATCAGGTACTTCTGCTCCGCATCAACGCCTCGGAAAACGGTGTCGTTTGGCGATGAAAGTGTGCCGATGTAGCCCGTGGTGTTCATCACTACGCCTTCATGGCTCCTGATCACCTGCATCAAACCCTCATCATCCAGCAGCTGGTCAGGGATGCTCGCGCCCTTCCAGCTATAGCAGGTCCAGAGGCCTTGGTCGCACTGGTATTGGAACCTCCCCTCGTATGTTGACGTGAACTCCTTCTGGTAATTGAGCTGAGGCTCAAGGATCGCTGCCTGCATTTGGTACGGGAACGTGTAATGCAGCCAGAGCTGGAAAACGGTGTAGAGCAACAGGAATGCAGTGATATGAATCCTAAAAAAGCTCTTGAAGCCCGGCGTGAAGAAACGTGCGACCAGGGACGTGGCCACCAGCATGAGGATCGTTACATCGCCTCGCTGGCGCTCTGATGAATCAATCTCGCGGTCGAACCAAAGATTGAGTGTCTGGTACGTCTTGTTCAGCAGGTTGATTTCTTCCTGCCAGAGAGCAACGGCCAGAAGCAAAAGCAGCCAGGGGAGGGTAATGTTGCGTTGGAAGTGGGCATAGAGCCCGCACCACATCGAGAAGAAAAGCAGGAAGACACCGAAGTCCTCAAGGCACTGATTCAGTGTCAGGGCACTGATTCCTCCGTCGCTAAACGGAATCGAACTTGCGACTGTTACGAACCAAAACACGGTGCAAAGCAGCAGACTTTGCATTTGCCAAGTGACAGCGCCCAGGCGCGAATTCATTCTCGCAAGGAAATTGTGGATGTACTGCATGGTGGATCACTCAAGAAGGATTCACCAAGTCTTGCGAGAAGGCGTCGCGGCTTCCACTGAACCCAATGCAGTTGAGTGAATGGTCTATGTCTGAGTCTGAGCGTCGCTTCCAACGTTATGTCCTGGCGCCCGATGCCTTTGCCAGTCAGCGTGCCAAGGGCACTGGGCTGACCGCATTGCTCAAGGGCTGGAAGGACTGTCGGGTAAAGGATATGTCCGCAGCTGGTGCCTTGCTGCTCACCAAGCAGGTGTTCTCCCTAGGAGACTTGATAGAGGTCGAGCTGACCGAGAAAAGCGGAAATCGCTTGGTGTTCAAGGGAGAGGTGGTAAATCTCGGGAAGGACCACCACACCAACCTGAACAAGCTGGGGGTCAGGCTGGATGTATCTGGGGACGGTTCACCGGAAGCCCGATTCCTTGCAAGTCTGGAATCGCGGTTCAAGGCTAGCCATTAAAGCAAAAGCCCCGCAGGCTGATGGCCATACGGGGCTTTTGTGTAAGTCGGGAACCGCCAACACCACAGAATGCAGCAGAAGGGGGGAGCGTGAAATAGGAGGTCTTTCCTACGGCGGTTCCCTTGAAAACGTACAGCGTGAACTGTAAGCACACATATTAGCTCAAGCGTGCAGAAATATGCACGGTTTGCACACACGCCAACCTTCATTTTCCGCTCATCTGGCGCAAAAAACTGACCACGCCAATCATGCCTCTGCTTTAGCGTCAAAACTATGACCGCTGTCATGCCTTGGAAATTCAATTTTTATTTTCCAAGCAATACCGATGCCAAGCGGTTGAGGTGTGAGTGTGCGCACTGAGCCTAATGAGAGGGTAGGTGATTTTTCCGCGCATGCGCGGAATTTACCCCCACAGACCCGCCAAAAATGACCATATGCTGCTTGAAATGGATTGCAGCCATCCTTGTTTTCCAGTTGGTGGTTCTGGGATCACAGGGTCGGCCATAGGCCTCAAAGCTGCCTCGGCGCCATAAGACTGCCACAGCAGGTCATCGCCATAGAGTGAAAGGTCTACACGTTGCATCGCTGCTTGGGCTATTTCAGCGAGGCGAGGTGCGTCGCGATTGTCCAGGCCGGGTATCTCCAGGCGAATCCAGCCCCCGTGAACGCTCTGATCAACAAAAGACCGTGCGGCGTACAGCTCATGAACCCGGCGAATGTGCGCCTGTACTTCAAGTCTGGCTTGGTCGGCTAGTGCGTTAGCTGCGTCGCTAGGGAGTTTGGCTCTGCCCGCGATTGGGAAAATCAGCTCGACGACGCCCGGTCGGCCAATTACCTCAATCGAGCCTGCTGCCTCCCGCTTCCCATAATGGGAAGTGGCGACTGTCGTGCTTTCCCGTACCCCGATAGCTGCGCTGATAGCGTCAAGGTCGAATGTCCCAGGAGCGGCATTCGCTAAGACTCGGACATTGCCGGGGGTGTAGTACGCCCTATAGATCGACTGCAAATCGTCAAAGCCGTAGTCGAGCAGCCGTTCCGAATCTGCTGAACATGAGGCTTGCCCACCGGCCTTTGCGGCAATGAAGCGCTCATACAGCGTCGGCGAGCTGACGTAGGCTGAGGTGGCCATCACCTCGCTAATGATCACGCGCTTCTCTCGCTCAAAACCCGTCTTGGGAAGTGAGGATCGTGAGAGGAAGGTGACGAGGGCTTCGCTCATGACACTAGCCTTGCTCGCGGGGCCTTCAAGGGTGTACTCGGTAAAGTCGCTGCGAGTCAGGGCGGAAAGCTTGATCCCCTTTGCTCGCAGCGCAAGGATGGCATCGACCGGGGTTTCGCCCAGATGAGTGTCGCTCAGAAGAAGATGCTCAATCAGGTGCGGAGCTTCGCGCATGCCGCAAACGCTTGTGGTGCCGACGCTGACAACTGCATGGAGCCGTACAGGCTGCTCACGCAGTGGTGCGGACAGCGTTCCGCCTCCAGCTTGCGCTATTTGAATGGAAGCCGCGCATAGCGCGAGGATGGCGAAGCGCTTAACCACGTATTGCGTCCTTCATTCGTTCCAATAGGCTCTTGGTCTTTTCGTCGTCAGGGATCAGGTCCATGGCACCGAAGCGACCACCTGACTGTTCAGAGTGGTACAGGTACTGCATTTTCCCGCGCTTGAAGCCAACGTATGGCGACGCGTACCCGATGTACTTGTCCATTTCCAGGTAGGACTCCTGAATGTCCTTGTCGAACCCGAAGATCAGGTGGATGCCGGTACGTTTCCACAGGTCTGCATTGGGCTGCCTGACTATAACGACAACGTGGATGCCGCTCTCCGTCGCGGCGGCAAAGCCGGTGTCCAGTTCATTCGGGTCGAGCCGCAGGCGTTGAACATCAACTATGAGGGTGCGCCCATCCGGCGAATCCTTTGCCAGCAAGTCGGAGTGTGCGGCAACGAGGTCTGGCAGCGAGTAAAGAGCTGGCTCCACCAGTGATACGAGGGCGTTGGCGTTGCCCATGGCTTTTAGAGCCCTATCCTCGTAGGTGGCATCAAGCTCGCCGCGAAGCGACGGCACGTTCCGAGACATGATCGAGAGCCAGTCGGCGCCGCGAGGATCGTCCCGGAGGATAACCACCTTGGTGTTTTCGAGGGGGTTAAGAATTACCTCCTGATCAACGAAGCGCTGCGCTTTCTCCGCGTCAGGCTGGATGACTAGGCAGTGTTCGTGGACATAGCGCCCAAGGAGGTATTGGATAGGGGCGTAATAGCCATAGCGCCCCTGGAACCTGGCTAGCATGTCTCGATCAGTCGTGTTTGGGTCAACCGGATCGGAGCGGGCATAGTTGAGCAGCGCGTCAAAGTTCGAAAAGCCGCACATGGCCGCTACGATGTTGCGCTCAGGAACCCCCCTGCGAACGTCCTCATTCTGGGAGAGTGAGAGGTTCAGGGACATGCGCATGAAGTCCATCAGTTGATGCACCGGGTCTTGCTTGAGCATTTCAGCGTATGGGCGAACGTACTGTAGGCCGGCAACAGGGTCGCTCAGCTCAAGCGTATTCAGGTCCAGGCTACGGTATCCGTAGGCTCTGGCCACCGCCATAGCAGCCTGCTCAGTCGTGAACTCGGCGGGGTACTTGGACCTCAGACGTGCTACTTGTATGTCGTGCATCTTGGGTTCTTCCCGAAGTGATTGCGTGCAGGAAGCCCCGGCGATGCTCTCGCATCACTTGCCAAACCTGTACTGCTCCAGATAGCGATGGAGATACAGGGCTTCCACGAATGGCTCAGACTCGATCTTTGCTCGACCCGAACGGCCAGGGCCTCGCTCTACTGGCTCCCAGTTTGATAGTGGCGTGATCTTGGGCACTGGATCGTCGATGGGGTAGACAATCGGGGTTGGTGCCGGGCGAATTTGGGCCTTTACCTTGTCGATGAAGGTGACTCTGGCCCTGACGTGAGGTTGCCCGTGCCGGAACGAGGCGATCTTCTCGTTTGGAGCAATGTCGGTGTTGATCCCGCTCAGCATGCTGATGGCGACCACAAATTTGCGCGAGCCATCGCCCTCGACAAGCTCGTCCAAGGAAGGGACATAGCCGAATAACTTCTTGAGGTGCTTCGTGTAGCTGGCCACCCATTCAGAAGCGGTCTTGTTTTGGATGGAGGGTGCTGAGTCCCAATAGAACCGAACTTTGGCCGGGCCGCTGACAATCCAGGCCTGTCTCATGGTTTGCAGGCTCGATAGGTATTTCATCGACCCCCAGAGCTTCATTCGGTCGTACTGGTCCTCGATCTGCGCCACCAGCAGTTCGATTTCATGCTTGACGATGTTCAGCTCTTGAAGCTCCGCCAGCCAGTCGGGCGGCAAGGCGATAAGGCCAGGAACTCTGAGAGTTTCGCGGGGGTTCTGCTTACCCTGTTCAATTCGGATAGAGGTAAGGCCGTAGATGGCGTGGAAGGCAGCTTCCTGCCCGGAGAGCGCACACACCTCGATGCCCTTCTGTTCATCGACGGTCGCTTGATCCCGAAAGGGAATTTGATAGGCAAGGTCTACCCGGAGTCGATCTGGCCGCGCCCGCATCCTGTTGGCGAGTGTGTCCAAGCGGCTCTCAAGCTTGTTGACCAGCTCTTTGATGCCCTGCTGGGGGCTGATGTAGATCGTCATTCTCTCATCCAGGTGGTGCTCTCCCCCTGGATGATAACGCGAGGTATGGCGCGGCTCGCCACGCCGGTCTTGCTGGTAAATGCTCCCGGTTCGGATGAAAGCAAAACAGGTTCTCGACAAAATTGAGCCATTGTTGAACAGGAGTTCCTTGTGAGCCTGAATAAGCTTTTCAACTCAGCCCCGAACCTTGGGGTTGTCGCCACGAAGTGGTTTGCCGACCTCGAAAAGAAATTCGTCGCGGCGGGCATTAAGGCCAGCGTCAAAACGGGCATTGATGGGGCGGCATCATTGCTGGCGCCGGCAGCCCTGATTGCTCAGCTGATCAAGCTAGAGGGTTGCTTGGTGGATCGTCCGGTTCGGGTGCTGATGATCTCTGATGACCCGGTGGCTGTGATGGATGAAGGCGTATGGCTTAGCTTCGCCTCTGAGCTTGCTGGCGTGGGGGAGGTTGAGTGCTACAGCACTTGCCATGAAGTTCTCCATTCCAGCCTTTTCGACAGTGCTACCCGGCTTGGATTGAAAAGGTTCAGTCCCGTAACTGTGGAAAATGCTAAAGCCCAAGCATGGGATTTGGTGGTCTGGGTTCACCCGGCTATTGAGGCCGGTGCCAGTGATGAGCTTGTTCGGCTCGTTAAAGGGATGACTCGGGCGGGCGTGCCGGTCTATGCCTGCATGTACAACGAGCTGGACGCGCTGATCCAGAGCCATGGGGTTAATCCAGAGGGGCTTGAGTTCAGTTGGCTGAACGGCCCCCTGGAGAGCACGGCGTTCAGCCGCAAGACTGTGAACAGATTCGGATACTCCACTTCCGAGGTTGGGATTGAAGGGGGGTGGGGTGCCGTCCTGACAAAGTTGCAGCCGGCTTCTCTGTCGTCCAGTGACGCCGACTGGGACTGCATCAAGACAGCGATGGGGTTGTTCAAGCTGGACGGCTCAACCTCTGGCCCATGGACTTTCGGGCAAGTCGTTGCAGGGGTGGCATTCAACCAGCATCAGCCGGTTGGGCTGATAGGAAATCTCGCGGTCGATCCCAAGACTGGGGTGCTGCTGAAAGAGTGCCCCAATACGAAGGTGCTGATGGTGATAGGCCATCTGTGGAGCTTGCCGCTGCAAACAATGCCCAAAGGGCTGTTTCAGCTGGTGCCTTGGGCTGCCAGAGTAAGGCTACTGGCAACAAGCCAGCTGACCAAGGAGGACAAAAAGCGCGCTGAATCTATCGACCTGCTGACGAAGGCCTATGAGGCGGGCATGGTTGAAGCGGGCATTGCGCTGGCCAGGGGGTATGAAGCGATAGGCACCGTCAGTGCGAAGGCGCAGGCGGCAGCAATCTACGATGAGATTGGGGCTCGGCACCCGATGAGCGCCTATTACCTCGCGCATAAAGCACTGGGTGAGGGGGATAGGGCGCGGTTGATCAGCCTGCTTACAGCTGCATCGAGTGAAGGCTACGCCCCTGCCATCACTGACCTGGGGTGCTTGAAGCTGGACGAGGGCGACACGCCAGCGGCGATTTGCCTATTCGAGTCAGCCGAGAGCAAGGGTGATGGTGAGGCTTCATTCCGCCTTGGCGAGATTGCCATCAAGGCTGGAGAGTACGAGGACGCTCTGCGGAAGCTCAGAGCTGCGTGGAGCAAGGGGCATCAGGATGCACTGAACGTGTCCCACTGGCTTTGCAAGGAAATGCTCACGCATGGCCTTGGGAAGCCCAGCCGACTCAAGCGCGAATTGAAGGAAATCAATTTTGCGATAGGCAAACGTCTCCGGTACGAGCACCAAACGGAGCGAGCCAGTGCATAAGTGCGCTCCAGGGAAGGTGCTCATCGGCTTGGTGTTGGTGGCCATGTCCGGTTTCTCAGTGGCCCAACCAGAGCCAGTGATCAACTTCCAGATACGCCACTACGATGTGTCTGGCATGACGACTGCCGAAATCTCGCAGTCGGTGTTCAAAAATACCCCCGTTAAGATGAATGGCGGGCGATTCGGCGCGGTCACGCACAACAGTTTTTCCACCAGCTACTCAGCTGTAGCAACTTCCCAAGGGGGGTGTGAGGTCAAGAACGCCAGGGTGGCCCTTGATAGCACCATCGTCTTGCCTCGGCTGATCCAGGGCGGACAAAGCCCTATCGTCTTGGCTGAATGGGAGCGGTACATAGGCGCGCTTCGTGCTCATGAACAGCTGCATGCCAATAACGGGAAATTCACTGCCGAGACACTTGCCTCCAGGCTGTATGCCTTCAAGTCCAACTTGCCTTGCCCGCAAATGAGGGCTCGCCTCGACGAGGCGGTAGATCGCCTGATTCAGAACATGGGGGCGTGGGATCAGCGGCTCGATGCTGAAACGCAGCACGGCAAAAGCCAGGGTGCCTTCTTGCGTCCAGTGTTCCGCTAACTACCTAGCGCAACAAGGAGTGGCTTTACTGTTGCGCGTTACAATGCGGCTTCGATCAGGCATCAGCGCTGGTGCTATTTCATTCGGCCCTTTGGTTTGCCGAGCAGGAGAATGAAGACATGAAGTTTTTGGCCTATCTTGGCTGGCAGATGTTCGTGATTTGGCTTGGGCTGGGGGTCGGGTTCAGCATGCAAGTGATCGAGAAAGTCCAAGTGCCGCTGCCTGCTGAGCAATGTCAGGTTCTTTCCTCGCACGTCGATCCCCAAGGTGGGCGGTGCTTGTTCGAGGCGAGGGCCGAGGGGAATTTGGACAGGACATGGACCCTGAGTGCGCTTAGTGATCCTGGTAGCTCGATCCGGCTGGCTCAGCCCACCATGCTTTACGATCCAAAGGATTGGCGAATGATAGGAGGCACCTTCTCCGTGAGCGCCCTGATCTTCGTCTTGCTTGCTCTGTCACTGGCCCCGCTTGGCTTTGAGTTATGGCAACGGGGCGTTATTGGCCAGAAGCAACGGGGTGAGGTTGCGTGAGCAGGATGAGCGCCATCATGCGCGTGCCGCTGACCTGAAAATGAAGTTTGTACGAGGGAAGAACTGTGATTGATTGGCTGACAAGCGTGCTGTTCAACGATCAGTGCGGCCCTGCTGCTGTCAACTGGTGGGGCTGGTTGCTACTTGGCGGTTTCTTTGGCGGGGGCGGGCTCCTGCTGGGCGCCTTGCTGACCTCGCCGGGTCTTTTTGGCGATTGGCCCTGAGTTTCAGGGCAGGCATTCTTGGCTTGCTGTCACCAGGGCAAACAGCTTTCGCTCCGATGGTGAATCTCCCGACCTGATTACGGATAACCGATGAAAAGCAAAGGAACCGCCAAGCCACAGATCAAGATTCGAGCCTTCAACAAGGATCGACTCGACGGTGAAATACTCCACATGCTGTTCCTGTCAGCATTCTACGGAATGGAGACGGCCAAGCTGTTTGGCTGGACGGTTGAGCATCGATACAGGCAGCTGTCGCACTTCCAGGTCATGCTTCGAGCTGGCCACAGCCGTATGCACTACGCCGTGGACAGTGACGGGATGCCGATGGGGATGCTCATCACCACCAAGACGGATAAGCCGAAGATCAAGCGGATGGACGCCCTCTACGTCTTCGATAAATTCAGGGGGGCGGGTGTTGCGGTTGAGCTTTTGAAGGAGGCTCGCGGCAACTGTGACCTGCATTCATTCGCAGCGCCGTCAGCTGTTGATTGGCACTTGAAGAACGGTTTCAGGCTCGTCGGCCCGAATGAGCAGGAAGGTACGTTCGAAATGTTCACCGGCAACTACAAGCCGGAGTACGGGTTCTCATACGCGATGCCCATTGCAACTGAGTACGACAAGTCGGCGATCCGGGAACTCGAAGAAATGGAGCGACAGGCGCTTTCAACTTTGCCTGGGCTGCCGGCGCGACCTCGGCTTGGCTAATTAGAGGCGCTTCATGCTCTTGGCTCAGAGCATGAAGTACCCGATGCAGATCACAACACTCAGAAAGAGCCCTGCCACCGTTCCGAGAGCTGTTTCGGCCCCGTCATAGGTCATGCCATCAAAGACCTTGTAAACGTACCAGCAGACAGCTGCGACGACCGCAGTACCGAAGCTGTCGGTGGCTGCGCTGCCCGGCATCGCGAAGCTGTCAACGATATACGCCAGCACCCCAATCAGCACAGCTACGAGGTGTGACTCCTTCGGCAGGGGGGAGAAGCGGAGTAGGGTTAGGGAAAACATCAGGTCCTCTGCTGTTTGGGTAGAATGGTGCCCAGATAGGTGGTTATGGCTACGGCCACTGAATACAGCCATGTTGCTGGGCTGCTGGCGGCCTCGGTGGGTGGCATGAAGAACAAGGCATAGCCGAATACCAAGCATGCAGAGCTGATCGCCATGAGTGTCGCGGCACAGCTGATGCCGGCTTTCAGGTTCAGACGCATACAGTTCTGGCCCGCTGCTGAGCATCAAAGGGCAGGCCGTGGCGAATGCCTCGCACGACGATCTTGCTCCCCCTGGCCTCGATCAATCCTTGGTCCCGAAGGCGCCTGATAGCTCGCCCTGCGCTTTCCCGTGTGCAGCCTGTCATCTGTGCCAGTTCGATTCGCGTCAGCGAAATCTGCATCCCGTCAGGGTGGGTCAGGGCGTCTGGGAGGCGGGTAATCTCGACAAGCGATTTGTAGCAGCGCTGCTCAAGATCGTCGAAAAGCAGCTGCAACAGTTTGTCGGTGGTTTCACCAAGCCGAGTATTGATGTGAGCGGACAGTTCACTGTAGATGCTGGGCGCGTTGAGTGCGGCACGCTTCAATTCTTCATGAGTGAGGCACAGCAATTCGACGTTGCACCGGGCTTGTATGCTGGCGGTTGCGTACTGCATAGGTGCTGAGTCAAAGGCCCCCTGCTCGCCAAACATATCTCCCGGTTTGAGGTGGCTGATGCACATAACTCCATCGCCTTCGGGGTTGCTCAGCGATACCCGCATGCTTCCCAGCACGACGAGATACAGGCACTTCGGGTTTTCGAGAAGTGGGATGATCTGTTCATTCTTTTTGAGTAAACGTTTCTTACCGTATGCCTGGAAAAGCCTGTTTAGAGCACCGCAAGCAGTTGAAGGTTGAGCCTTGCTCACTCCCTTTCTCCAGTTCAGTGAGTGATCGTGAATTCACCTCAACCTATGGAATAGCCCCGGCTGAATCCACTCAACTCGAAGCACTTTGTCTATGGCGGTAACTGCACTGGGATGAGTGGTTTTGAGTGCGCCCCTTCGACATGATCCCTGAAACGTCTCTCAACAGGGGTTCATCGGTGAACGACCATCCCGCGCCCGTATCCGGGCTTGACGCGAAAAACAACGCGCTCAACTCCCTTCTGGCCAGTCTGCTAACCATGCTCAAAGGCACACACCCAGACTCACTCCGCAAGGGATTCCGGCTTGGTTATGTGAAGGGGAAGGAGGCGGCTCAAACAAAGCCGGAAGCGCCACCAGTACCTCGCAAGCAAATGGTTATTCGTCTTGAGGATGCCCGAGGTGACGTTGAGCCAAGGGTGCAGTTCGACTCTCTGCTGCTAGATGACGGTCGCCTGAAAATCTCGCCGAATGTAGTGGATCAGTTCAAGGCCGACGCTTTGGTCAGACTGGGAGAAGATCACCAGCCGACCGACGAGCAGTGGAAGGCGATCCTGTCGCCGACTACGAGTGCTGTGACAATCGGCATCGCGGGCACAGGGAAGACCTTCGTCATGATGCTCCGGGCAATTTTTCTTCATGTCTATCTCCGCATCCCATTGAGCGAAATGACGATTCTGTCTGTGACCAAGGACTGCCGAATGGATGTGATGGCCGAGTTGACCCATCTGTTTGGGCGCTGGGGTGTCAGCCTTTCCCAGGAGCAGGCATGGCAGCTGGTCAAGACCCCCAGAGGGGCGCTGCTGAACTTGATCCGTTCAGTCCCGCCGCTGCGTGATGTGGTGCCGTTCGAGCTGCTTGGGACCATAGACTCAGGCGATGAAGATGGGCGGGCGTTTGACCCCCGACTAACGCCTGAGCAATCGGATATGGTGGAGAAGGCTTATCAGCACGCCTACAGCCGCAGCAGCAGTTTCGCCAGAACTGTGCAGGCAGTTTTCGCCGATGCCGTTGCTCTCCCGAGGGCAGCGCCAGACAACCCGCAGCTGATCAAATACAGCGAGCTGGGTAGTGCTCAGATCAGTGCAGACGAGGTGCTGACCAAGGCAGTAACGAGCGCGTGGCATAGCTCAGGACATTGGCCAATCCTGGAGATTGATGCACAACTGACCAGCCTTTCTGTCATGGGGCACGCGGTTCACGTCAACGGCTACTTCCCGCCTCTGGATGCCCACGTAGTGCTTGGCTTCCCGAAAGGGGTTGGCCGCGACTACTGCCGTCCTGGCTCGAATACCCCGTTGTATGAGGAATGCCTTGCAAAGCGGGCCTACCTACAGCGTTTTGGCTCGCAGAGGGTCATTTGGTGTGATTCACCAGAACAGCTCAGCTCCATCGTTTCAGCCGCAATGGTGCTTCATGACACCGCGCCTCGGTTTACCGCTCGGGTAAAAGGCCTGGAGCGACCGATGGGAATCGCTGAGTGCCTGTACCAGACGGGTGCGCTTATCGAAACGCTAGGGCTCAACCCGGCGAAAGCCATTGCGGACCTGAAATTCATGCCCAATGACCCGGACGCAGGCTTCTTCGATGCGGCAGCCAAGTTCTGGCCGATGTTCGAAACGTTCCTGCTGGAGGCCAGCCCTAAAGTCATGACGTTCAACCGGCTGTTCCTAACCTTCGGAGAGCAGGGGCATGTCAATCTCAAGGCGGTTCCTACGGAATGCCTCGCCTCGCTACGGAACATTCTGACCGACGAGCTGCAAGACATAACCATTCACACAGGGGAGTTCATCAAGGCAGTGATGGCAGAGAACCGCCATCGGATAGATGTTGAGGGTGTGGCAGATGCTGTCATGTCCGTCTTTGCATGCGGCGATGACTTCCAGACCGCGCATGGGACTCAAGGCGCGACGCCTCGTTACCTCACCGACTTCCGCAAGCACTTCCCTTCCAAGGGGTACGTGTTGAATCTGCTTGGGGTTAATTTCCGGTCGCAACAGGGGATCATCTATTCTGCTCATTCGCTGATCCTCGGCATTCCTGCCGTGAGCACGCTGGCGCCGGCCAGTGCCGCTAACGAGGAAGTGAGCCCTGTTGAGGTGTACGACCTATCCCCGGCAACCTTCATGCGGCTTTTCGATATGCACTACGCTGCCGGCGAAAGCATCCTCATCCTGGCCGCAAACCCTGACGACTATCGACAACTGGAATCCGTGGTCAACGTCGCGGTTGACAGGGATAAGGCCGACAACCCGGATGACAGGCAGGTCCGTGTTCGTGCTGCCCAGCGGTCTAAGGGGCTGGAGGCCGGCGTGGTGATCATTCTGGGGGACTTCGTTGCCGCCAGCTCCACCTGGGCCAAGAACCAAGTTTTCCGTGCTGCAAAAACGGTAGAGACGGACGATCAATCTCCCTTCGATGTGATTCAGCAGAATGAGCTGTACCGTCTTGCCCACATATCGATCACCCGTGCGCGGAAAACCTGCTACTGGCTGCTTCCGAAAGAGGGGCCTGATGCTGTTCATCGCCTCAAAGCCTCGACCAGGATTTCGGGCGTGGCCGGTTCCTTCATTGACCGGCGATGAGCAGCTAGAGTGGCGATTGATCTGCCTGCATAGCCTATTGGCATTAACAAAACCGATGCGCAGTTCCAGTAATTAAGGCTGTGATCACAATAAATATTTCACTGCACTACCTGATGGCACGCTGATTTAGGCCTGATCATAGCCATGAGTTTCTGACGACCCTTGAGACGCTGGCCCCATAACGAACACAGAGGACACCCCCGTCATGACGCAATTCATCGCAACTGAACACAAATTGGCACGCCTTTGGGTCGATGCCTGCGGCAAGAGCTTAGGCATCGAGCGTGCAGAGGCGGCAGCCATGTATGCAAACCTGTGCGGTTTCCGAACTTGGGATGCAGTAACCAGTGCGATTGGGCACAGGCAGCCAAGTGTTCCAGACGAGCAACTGGAAGTCCCCGAGTTGCTGGCTCGACGGGAAAGCTACATCGCCCTGATGGTGGATGTTTTTGCGATCAACCCATCTATGGCCGTCCATCTGGCCGCTAACCTTAGTCCTTCCAGCGCCAGGGTGCCCAAGGCCATATCCATCGACCGGAGTACCTTGCATTCTCCGCCCGAAGATGATGGCTTGAGCCTCTATATGCCGGGCTTTGATGATCCTCGGGTAGCTGACGCCATGCTCAAGGATTTGCTGGGTGATGCGCCTGGCCTAGAGGGCGTGAATCTGGATAACTTAACCGACCGTCTGCGCATTTCTCATCCGATTGATCCAGCTGTTTACTGGAACTTCTACAGCGATATGGGCTTCGACCTGATCGACGATACCTATGTCGAAGATTATGTGTACGGCGCTCCATCGTTCTTCATGCCGTGTAGTCCTGAAATATCCGAGAGCGAAAGGGTGCCGGTCTTCCTGACCAGCCTTGCTTACACGCCGCTAGATCATCAGGACGATATGGCAAATGAGGTCCGTCGAGTGATGCTGGAGAGCACCAAAGCGATCACTGGTGCGGATACCCTGTTCCTCTGCTGGGGGCATTTGCAGCATAAGGAAATCGGGGGCAAGTGGTTCACCTACGCAGGCCAGATTCATCACAAGGGAGCTTGGCGCGATCTGCTCCTGAACAGATCACTGGATTCCTTCGATAAGTTGCTTCACTCAGCAACCGCTCTGCAAGACATTAACGATCCAGAGCTGGAGTTTCAGGACAAAGGTTCGGAGTGCGAGATTCGCTTCTTTATGGCGCAGACCCAGTGCGAGTCCAGCGCGGAGTTCTTTCAGAAGTACACGGTGAACGGCATCGGCAACCCAAGTGGTTGGTCACTTGGGATGATTGGCAGCAAATCCGAGTAGGCATAAAGGGAAATGCTCTATGCGTTCGGGGCAGTGCAGACCGCCGACCTTTTCAAACCATAGAGCTTCGCTTCATGCCTCGGGAGGTGGCCGTCATTGCTGGCGGCACCTTTCGCATCTGATAAAGGCTAGGCGTGCCTCGGGAACAGGCTCGCCAAGAGCCCGCTGCTGACCTTGATGCTTCGCCCACATATGGTGACTTCACCCGAGGCGTGCAGCTCTCGGACGAGCCGGCACATCCGGTCGCTGGACACGCCTATCCAATTCGCCAGCTCGGCTCTGCTGATCTTGATCGATTTGCTACCGCAGGGCAGCGGCAGTCCGAGCCCAATCGCGTAGGTGCAGAGAGCAAAGCGAGTTTTGTCCAGGCTTGAGCGCTGGCTGTGCTGAGCAAGGTGGAAATGAACGATCTGGAGCTGCTGTGCTTCCTGCTCGATCACCCAGCTATTCAGGTCCGGGCGCTCGCTGCACACTGATTCCCACTGATCCTGAGAGTACAGCTTGAGCTTCACGTCCCGCATGGCCTCAACACCAATGCGGTATTTCCCGCGCAGAAGCTGGGACATGCTTTGGGGGGTAAACACATGCCCGGCCCCGACAATCGACAGAAAGTAGCGTGCGCCGGCACTGCTGGCGGCATAGAGAAGGAATGCACCTTCCTCGATCAGCAGGTAGTCGCCCTTGCCCGGCTCCCAGCACTCGGCAACGGAAGCGCCCTTCGGCAGAGGTATGCACCTGCCGATGTGCGGTTCGATACCGAATGCTTGTGATGGAGGGATATTGAGCATGGCCATCTGTAGAAGTTCGAGAGCCCCATCGTAGCCAATGGCCATGCTGGTTCAACTCAACTCGATGCGCTTACTGGGCAGTGTCGGTGCTAGAGGCGTTGAGGGCGTCGGGATGAATGCCCGAGTCGCCCTCATCCTGCCAGCGGATGCTGCTGTGGATGCGTTCGGCCTTCTTCGGCCCGATTCCAGGGATTTCAGTCAACTGGTCAACGCTCGCGGTGATGAAAGCGTAAACAGATCGAAATCTTGTAAGCGCCTTGGCTGCCGTGGCCGGGCCAATTCCGAAAACACTCTCGATAGTGAACAGCGCCTGCTGCCGGCCTGGGCTGACCTTGGCCCGTTGAAACGCCATCCCGTAGGTCAAATCCTTCTGGGCTTGTTTGGCCAGACGAAACAGCAGGTCTGCCGTCGCCGTGGGATTGCGGACGTAGAGCACCGATGCGCCTTCTACTCCGACGAGAAAGGCCAGGGCGCCGTCGATTGCTTCACGGGCGATTGCTGCGCGGGTTGAATACGCATCGCCCTCGATCAGGAAGATGGAGCGGGGGAAGTTGAGGCTCATCTTGCCTGCACGGTGGAATAGCCTGCCATCCAGGATGCTCTCGACGAACTCGGTGGCATTCATGCGAAGCACCACCGTCTCACCGCTGATTACGTGCGTGCCTACTTCCAAATCGCCAAGCCGGACATGGGCGCCGAGGCTCTTGAGCCGGGACAAGACAGGCGATTCGGCCTCAGTGGTGTCGGCCAGGATGGTAACGATCGTTTCTTCGGTCATGACAGCCTCTGCATCTTTCAGTCTGTCCTGAATATAACGACCGGCTTCGCTTCTCCACCGAAGTCGTGTCAGTTCCCATGCTGCGGCCTGACGAATTTCTTGTGGCCACCGGAGGCACTGGCAAGTCGTCGTTATTGTTCCTCACAGCAAATCAACAACCCGTGAGGATCACGATGATGGACGAGCAGAAAAAGAAAGCGCTGGCGGCTGCACTGGGTCAGATCGAAAAAAGCTTCGGCAAGGGCGCGGTCATGCGCATGGGTGACAAAGAGCGTCCCAAGATCGACGTAATTCCGACCGGCTCTTTGGCCCTGGACGCGGCGCTGGGCATCGGTGGCCTCCCGAGAGGCCGTATCGTCGAAATCTACGGCCCGGAGAGTTCCGGCAAGACTACCCTGACCCTGGAAGTGATCGCTCAAGCCCAGCAGCTCGGCCATACCTGCGCCTTCGTCGATGCGGAGCATGCCCTCGACCCGGTGTACGCCGGCAACCTCGGTGTGAACGTCGATGACCTGCTGGTATCGCAGCCGGATACCGGCGAGCAGGCGATGGAAATCACCGACATGCTGGTGCGTTCGAACGCAGTGGACGTGATCGTGATCGACTCTGTGGCGGCACTGGTGCCCAAGGCCGAAATCGAAGGAGATATGGGTGATAATCATTTAGGTTTGCAGGCGAGATTACTCAGCCAGGCACTACGCAAGCTGACTGGCAATATCAGCAACTCCAACTGTCTGGTGATCTTCATCAACCAAATCCGAATGAAGATCGGTGTCATGTTCGGTTCCCCGGAGACGACCACCGGAGGTAACGCTCTCAAATTTTACAGCTCGGTGCGCCTGGACATTCGTGGTATCGAGACGGTGAAGGATGGCGATACGGCCATTGGCCGGCGTGCGAAGGTCAAGGTCGTGAAGAACAAGGTGGCCCCGCCGTTCCGCGTGGCTGAGTTCGTGAACATCTTCTCGCAGGGTATCGACTGGGCAACCGAGCTGGTCGAACTGGGCGTCGAGCACGGCTTTGTGGAGAAGGCCGGCGCGTGGTACAGCTACAACGGCAACAAGATCGGCCAGGGCGTGAAGAACGCCGCCGCTCACTTCTCGCAGAACATGGAAGACGCGAAAGTCCTGGATGGATTGCTGCGTGAGAAGCTGTTCGGTGGCGGCACCAAAGTCACCGAGTTGGCTGGAGTGCCGCCCGAAGCTTCTGTAGCTTGATGCCAACCCCAAGGCCCCGCTCTGCGGGGCTTTTTGTATTTGCACTCTCCACTCAGGACGGCGTTATGCAAACCAGGATCAGCGACTTCACTACCCTGTTCAACTTGCTTTGGTACAGGGACTTCCCAGTAGCGCTCGGCAGCATTGAGTGGGCCAAGCGTGCGGACTGGACAACGCATATCGCTTCCACGGTGCGACAGGTTGCCAGCATCACCGGGATGTTTTCTTGCTTCGAGTCTGGCGGGCGGACCGATGCTGAGTTTCAGTTCGCCGACCGTAAGGTATGGGCCAAGCTGGAATGGGAGTGGAGCGAACCGAGGAACGATGACGTTGGTGAGCTGGCGAAGCTGGCTGGTGCTGCCTCGACCTGCGAGGTGTGCGTCTTCATCGGCTACAGCCAGCTCCAGTTTCACGATGCTAATTTGGCAAAGATCAAGGCCGAGTGGGCTGGCGTCCAGAAACCGCTGCTAGCCATCCTGGTGACGTTTGAGCAGGAAGGGGAGTGGCGTTACTTCGACCGTCTCCAGACGTATCTCATCGATGCGGATGCCACGTCGATGATCCGGGATCAGCCTGCGTTGCCTTGGTGCGTGTCCAACAGCCGCTGGCAGTCGCTTGGCAGCCTTGAGGGCTGAGAGCGACTGACGGCTCTAGTGAGGTACAAGAATGGGAATCCAGGCGTGTGAAAGTTGCGGCGAGCGATTCGATGTGCAGGAAATCAACGGCGATCAGCCGCACAAGCCTGAGCGGGAGTCAATCGACTGTCCCCACTGTGGGCACAAGACGTGGAGCCGGTCTACCGGCTACTTCCAAACCACGAAGCTGCCCAGTGGTAAGCGGAAGTCTTGACTGACCAGAGCAAATGGGGGATTGTTGATCCCGGCGCCGCAATGCCACCCCGTGCTGATTGGGAAACGCGGCAATCGACTCTCTGAGTTGGGAAGCACGCCCGCCCGGCGCCGAATGGCCACCCCGTGCTACTGGGAAACACGGCAAATGACTCTCTGAGTCGGGAAGCACGCCCTTTAAAAGGCCTCGCTGTCAAAGCGGGGCTTTTTTCATTCCTGCGGTCGGCGTGCGAATCAGCTGGCCGTCACTCCAACGATGTTGGAGCCTTTACGCCAAAGCTAGACGGGACCTGTTTCGCTGCTGCCAGGATGTACGGCGCTGCGATCTGGTTGAGTTGCTGTTGCTCTGCCTCGCGTTGTGCCGCAGCCCTCGCCGAGGATTCATTCAGCTTGTTCAGCGTGGCCTCGACTTTCTCAGCTGCCTTCCGGCACTGATCTGCTGCGTCATCGAGCTTACCCATGTTGATCCAGGAGAAAATATCCAGCGGCGGGGCTATGGCAAGGTCCACTAGCAGGTCGAGGAAGTCGTCTGGTTCAGCAATGCTCTCCGAGGTGGCGCGTTTTGGCAGCGCCTCGGAAAGCGCCTGTAGCGCCCGAGTTGCCCTGCGCACTGAGTCGGCAGCAGAAGAAGTGCTGATGCTCGATATGACCGACACAGCCTTATTCGAGGAAAAGAGGTCGATCATTTCAGTGGTGGAGGCAGAGCTGCAATCGTCAGCGGCGCCGATCAGCTGGCTGTGCGCATCCTGGGCCAGTCCGCGCCACTTATCGATCTGGATGTGCCGTTTGATTGCCGTGCCTACTTGGCCCCTTTGCGCGAGGTAGCGTGTGTAGGCGGGTTCGTCCTTCGCCAGAGAGGCCTTTGCGGTGGCCACTATCCACCGGCCTGCAAATGCCTGCGCCTGGGCCTGCACATTCGCCAGCTCTGTTGCCGCTTGTTCCTCAGATTTTTCGGCTTTCGTCTGGAACAGGTAGTCCACGATGCGAGCCCAGAGGGAAGGGGTCCTTGCGTCCTTATCGACGCGCACCTCATGTTGGGCCTCGCTCAGGGCAAGGGACGCGGCATGCAGCTTCTCAGACCAAGCATGCAGTTCAGGCGACAGTTCCACGGCGGTTCCTCATTCTGGAAATACCGGAAATGGTAACGGGGGGCAGGGCAAATCTCCGCTCAACCCAGCGCTGATCCTATCGTCGCGTCCTGCGCTGTGCGTGTGAGTTTCATGGGGGAGGGCATGTCAGCCGAGCCAAATGCACGGTTATGAGTCGCAGCCCCAGGAGAGGATGCACAGTCTTGAGTGTTGCGAGTTCCCCGGCTGGGGCTTGAGGAATATCGGCCCGAGTGCCACGGGCGCCGATGACACAGCCATCCCGCCCTGACCATGGCTCCATCATTGAATGGAGCTATGCCCGATGTTTGATTTCAACCTTCCCATTACGGCTATCCCCGAGAAGTACCGCGAGTTCCTGCCCAGCCTCACTACCCCAGCTGTGGATGATCTGCTGTACCAGTATGAGAAGGGTGAGGCGGAAATGCGTCGTCTCCATGCTGAGTTGATGAGCGCCGAAAACCGCTCTGTGCTGAGTAGCTTCGCCTACGGGGCGGAGCTGTACTACGACAGCAAGTCGAAGGGCCGTTTCTGGGCGATGGACCTGATCGAAATGTTCGACTTGCCGAGAGCGATCAATGCACGGCAGGAGAAATATTGGTTCCAGCTTTTCGACCTGTGCAGCTTCACGAACATCCTGCCTACCGAACTCTGGGATCAGTGGAGAGCATCATTCACTGCGTGGCGCTCCAAGGGCGGCGCCGGCATACCTCCCTTTGACCGCGCCACCGTTTACCGCTGCCTGAGTATGGTGGAAGCGCACCGGGCAAATTTCTTCTCGATGCGGGTAGATGCTCTCTGGAACGGGCTCTCACATTGGCACAAGACCAACGTAGGAAGTGGATTTTACGAGCGCATGATCCTGGACTGGATGTACTCGGACCATGGCACGCCGACTTCAAAGGATCGAGTGTTCATCGATCTGGTAAACCTGTGTTCTGTGGTGATGACCGGCGCTGAGGACCCTTTTTTCAGCAGCTACGGCGTGTTGCGTGATGCGCGGGCGGAGCACTGCGGCGAGTGGGTCGATGTGTTAGACGGAGCCCTTCAAATCCGGGCCTACAAGCGTGGAACCCTCCATATCGACATTCACCCGGAGGTGGCGAACCGGCTAAACATCGCCCTGGCTTACATCCGCCCCAATGCGCTCCCGGATGAGGCCACGCTCAAGAAGCCGCGCCGCAAGAGCGGTTTCGGTTCCGCCGACCTTATGACCTGCTCGATCCCGCGTCAGGTCCGCAGCTATCTGCATCTGTGCCGCCAGGAGCAGCGTGAGGATGGCCTGTGGATGCTGGTGCCTTGGAAAGCTGGCAGCCTGACTGGCCGGTTGAGCGGGGCGGTCAATGCCATGATTGACGGGGTGCTGGCGCAGATTGGCGGCGTTCGCGATGGCAACATCCACCTGTTCGACTACGCCCCGATGGAGGTCGTAGGGGAGGTGGTTCGTACCGGAGAGGTTCCCGACAAGCTCTCACACCAGTATTTCAGCACGCCGGCTGACTTGGCCCAGGAGTTCGTCGAGTGGGTGGGGGTTGACCAGCAGGCGATCTGCTACGAAACGTCAGCTGGTACTGGGGGCATTGCCAAGCATATGCCGCTGCAAACGTACTGCGTCGAGGTTGACCGGCTTCGGGCGATGGCACTGGACAAGATGGGGTTCGAGGTCAAGCACGCTGACTTCCTCTCCCTCGCGCCTGATGATCTGCATGGGTTGGCCGATGCGGTTCTGATGAATCCCCCCTTCGCTGGCCGGGCATGGCAAGACCACTTCGAGCACGCACGGAAGTTCGTGAGGGTCGGGGGTGTTATCGGCGCAATCCTGCCGGAGGGGGCTCGACTCAAGTTGCCTGAGCTAGAAGGCGGGGAGCTGGTCTATTCAGCCCCGTTGAAGAACCGCTTCAAGGACGCCTCGATTTCCGTTGTGTTTGCGAAGTGGGTGAGGGCAGGTATTGCCGCCGCATCCAAGCCTGTCCAGGCAAATGAGGGCGTGAGCGCCGCCGCGTGACAGAGGGGGCGGAGTAAGAGATTGACACGGTGCTCAGCATTGGCCAGAGGAATAGCAAAACTGCCGCATAAAGCAATTCTTCTGGCCCTGTTCTCGCGGAGGCGTGTCACGAAATGGCGCGCTCATACCAGCCGGGAAGGTAATCCTGGTTGTTCTTTGTGATCCGCTTGGCCTTGCGCGGGTGATTACTGACCCATCGTTTCAACGCCTCGAAAGCTTGGGAAGCATAAAAGTCTACCCGGCCATAGGGCTGATCAGGCCGATTGCGCCTCACAGGGATTCCAAATTCCGAAGACAATTGAAGTGCGTCCACTTCGGTAAATCCTCGAAGTGGAATCCTAACCTCAGAAGTGTATTTCACTATGTACCACCCCAAAGTGCTCTGGGCGAGGCCTGGGCGGTCTGCGGCTGGGGCAAAATAACGGATACAGCAAGGGCCTAGGTTTACTGAACCACCTTCATTCGAGGATATGCGTGGGCCGTTGAATGAAATCCAGCCACTAAACTCAATCCTGCCAATTGTGACTGTGTGAAACACCTCAGTCTTCATGCGCGTTGCCTCAACTGGTGATTGATGGAAGCGCCTATTTCCCCTTGCACCCGGATTTTAGCAAATCCAGAGAGCCAAGCTGTTCGTGTACTCGTAGTCGTCATCAGACGTGCCATGTCCAGCTGGCGTTGCGTTCGTCTGAAAACTGGCCGGCAAGCTCGGCAATCGGTTGATAGGCTGGAAATCAGGAACGACAGGGCTTATAGTCGGTCTACGTGTCAGAAACAGTACGAATTTCTTCTGACGTGAAGGAGTCAGCCATGTCTGTCGCAGAGTCTATCTCGAACCGGATCAAGCACATGCCCAAGGGGAAGCCCTTTGCTGGCGCGGTTTTCGCGCAGGTGGGCTCACGCGCCTCGGTAGACAAGGCGCTGTCCCGCATGGTTCTCAGCGGCTCCCTGGAGCGCGTTGCACGCGGTGTGTACATGCGCCCCAAACAGAGCGAATACACCGGCAAGAAGGTTCGTGCCAACCCCATTGCGGTCATGGAAGTGGTCGCCAAGGCGAGAGGCGAGACAATCCAGGTTCACGGAGTCGAGGCCGCACGCCGGCTGGGGCTGAGCACACAGATGCAAGTTCTCCCGACCTACTACACCAGCGGATCGACCCGTGAAATCAGGATCGGTAACGCGGTTGTTCGGTTGCGCCATGCGTCTCGGCAGCGACTCCAGCAAGCGGGCACCCAGGTTGGTGTGGCCCTGACTGCGCTGCTGTATCTCGGGAAAGAGGGGCTGACTGAGCAGGCGGTAGGAAAGATCGCCAGCTCGCTCAGCGTTGAGGAATTCAACAAGCTCATGGCCTGCAAAATGCCTGAGTGGATGCGGGCGGCATTGGCCGGTTCCGCTAAGGAATATGCGTGCCAAGGTCGTACTTTGAACTCCCCCAGGCTGGTCAACGCGAAATCCTAGACGAGGCTTTCAGCGAGACTGGCCGCTCACCCAGCGTCATCGAGAAGGACATTTGGCTGACGCTGGTGCTCCAGCTGCTTTTCGCAATGCCCGGCAGAAAGGCCATGGCGTTCAAGGGTGGGACCAGCCTCTCGAAAGTGCATGGCGTGATTAAGCGCTTCTCTGAGGACGTGGACATTACCGTGGATTACAGGGAGTTGGGTTGCAAGCTCAGCATCCCACAGCTTCTTGAGCTATCGAGAAGAAAGAGAGACACGGTAGGGGAGGCACTTAAAGCGGAGGTGGGCCGCTACACCCGTGATGCCGTGCTGCCCTATCTGATCGAGCAGCTTCAAAGCTACGGATGCGCATCCGAATGCCAGCTTTCCGTGAGCGATGACGGCGAGTCGATCCACGTCCATTACCCAGCCATGGCAGCCGACGCCAAGGGTTATCTGCGCGATCACGTACTGGTGGAGTTCGGCGGTCGAAACATCATCGATCCGAATGCAGTCCATACCATCCAGCCAGACATTGCAGGCATGTTCGAGGGGGTCGCATTCCCGAAGGCCGAGGGGGTAGTGGTGCTATCGCCTGCCCGTACTTTCTGGGAGAAAGTCACGCTGATTCATGCGCAGTGCAACAAGCCCATTGCCGAGGGCAAGGATCGAATCTCGCGCCACTGGTACGACCTATCCAGGCTGCTCAACCATGAAGTGGGAGCAGCCGCCAAGAATGACCTCGAACTGCTCGATGACGTGATAGCGCTCAAGTCCGTTTTCTTCAACAGCGGAACGGCGCACTACGGCAGGTGTGTCGCTGGCGAGCTGAACCTGATCCCCGATGGTGAGAACTTCGACCGGCTGGAGAGCGACTACTACGCCATGGAGCGCTCAGGCATGCTGAACGGACATTTCTATCCGTTGGGCGGCATCATGGATGACCTCACTGCACTCCAAGAGCATGTCAACCAGCTGGCGCTGGGCAGGAAGGCTGTTGTCTAGGGCTGCGTGGTGGTGAAGCCGGCAGGGTAGGCCTCCCATCTTCGTTTCGGCTCCGCGACCGTCTCGACGATGATCTTGGTTCGGCGTTTCTCTTTCACCCTCACTGGTCCTACGGCGTGCATTTTCGGGTCACGGAACCAGAGCTGCTGGTGTCGATAGATTTCACGCATGCCCAGCGGTTTCTCCCCGTTCGCGAGCTTGCCTGAAAGCAGGTTTAGGCCTTCCCGGCTGGCGCTGAATTTGCTGAGGTCAATGCCGTGGAGCAGGCAGTTGCGGTGCAGAGCATCCCTGATCTTGTCGCCTTCACCGCTCGCGTGAATCCGGTCCAGGATCACATAGAATTCCTGGTTGTGTACCGAGCCGTCATACCGCCTACCTAGGATGACCTGGACGAAGTGCCCGAATTCGTGAGCCATGGTGTGGGCCAGGACATTCAGCAAGTTGATCTGGCCGTCATAATACTTGCGCTCATGCACCTCCCGCGAGGTGAGCCAATTGCAGATGTAGTTCGGGTCGGATTTGCTCGCGACCATCTTGATGCCGTAGGTCAAGGTCATGTGGGCGTTTGTTGCCACGTCGCGGGAGTGGGAGAGGTAGGTTTTCTTTCCGCTGCCGACGCGAATCGTCAGCCGCGCCTTTGGGTTGTGCTTGGCAGCCCATGCCATCCTGGGCCTCCAGAGCAATTCTTCTGTGATCCGGCACATGGCCAGGGCAACAGTGTGGTGGTTCATCCGTTCCGGCACCCATTGAACAGGTCGATTTCGATAGCGCAGGCGCGAGTGCGCTGGCAGTGTTGAGCCATCGGTGATGCTGTGCTCTCGAACCCCATTCTGCGAGTTAGCGGTGCCGGCTTCACTCCAGATCAGTGCAGTTACTCACCGGGAAAAGGCAAGGGCAGAGTGATTCAATTAACGCACCCGGTTGGATTGTGAAGCCCCGGCTGGCCGTTATCCTAAGCAGCACTCATGGGAGGAATTAGCAGTGACACAACTCACCCAGTCGCAGCACCTTGCGCTCAAATACCTGGAGAGCAAGTGCCCGGCATTCGTCTCGCCAACCGAAGTTGGCCGAGAGGTTGGGAATCAGCTTGGGAAGGAAGGGCGCCACAGTTCCTTTGGCTCGCCACTGTGCCAAAAACTGGTGAAAGCTGGGCTCGCAGTGAAGAACGACGCCGGGCATTACGCTGCGGCTACAAAGTAGATTTGACATGAAAGAAACTGAAAAGACGCCATGTCCACGCTGCGGCAGCACGCCTGTCATTGCACGTCACGGTAGTCGTTACTGGAAGGCTATGTGCCCCAAGGACCATGGGCTCCACAGTGTCGTTGGGCACCCTATGAAAACCCAGCGTGAAGCTTGGGAGCAGTGGGAGGCTATTCAGGAAGTTAAGCAATCCAGGCCGGAAAATTCGGCGAACTAAGTAGCGGGGAACAACATGAAACTTTTCGTGCTTTTCGGTCAGCGGAAGTGTGACTATCCCGGTCAATATTCTATGGAGGCATTGGCCTGCATGGATGAGAACGGTCAATCTGACAACCCTGAATACCTTGAAGGTGAGCTAGCCAAATATGAACAGAGTCGGGAGTTCGACCGATTGAGTATCGTAGGGCTTTCGGTCAGCGAAGAAGCCATTCGTGATGTGCTGTATCCCGAGCAAAAGCCAATTGCAGCATCGGTCCTGGCGGAATAGTGTGCTGCTAGGGCTCTCAGTTGAGTATGATCTGGCAAATTGGCTGGGACGGTACGTGCTGCTTATTGAGGTAAATCCTTGACTAACAACTGGGAACTCACCCTTATCTCTGTCATTCAGAAAGAAATTGGGCAGCTTGAATGGCTGATTCAGGGCGAGAAAAGTGGTGACGAAGAAGTCGGGCGTGGTGATATTCACGCGCAAATAAGTCGTATCGGCGGGCTCACTGACTTAGCGCATGAGCCAGAAATGCCGCTTAGCGAGACGACTCGGGCCAAGTTATTACAGCAGAGTGAAATAGTCATGGAGCTGGCTCGGTCAAGGACTTTTGGTAGATTGCCCGGAAATTGAGCTACAAGGTAGGCATAGTGAATAACAAGGTATGCGATTGGTTCGGTCACGCCCCTGAGAGCCTTGGGCGAGACTCGACTTCTGACTTTCCGTCAGAAAACTTCAAATGCACGCGATGCGGTCTAAGCTATAGCGTGAATCAGTGGAGTGGTGGTCAGCCAAGACCGAAGATCGTGGCCTACGGGTTTTACTTGTTACTGCTGCTTGGGGCGCTGTGGTTTCTTTCAGTTTTAGAGTGAGCGCTAAACGGCTGAGAGCTATGGTTTTATCATCTGCAATTTTGTCTTGTTTTCCGGGTGAGCGAGGGCTCAATGTACAACCTTATCAATAAGTTGGTCACTGTCGAGCTTTTTGAACTCCATGTATGGAGTGATATAGGCAGCCGAGGGCACTGGGCAGCGCTTGGTTGTAATGACTTCGAGTTGGATTTCTTTCGTAATCTGCACATGCCGGTTCCCAAGAATACTTACACGGACAAGTTTGTTGATGCGGCGATAGATGCTGTATTGAGAACCGATTGGTTGCCATATGTTGTTGGGCGCTCGATGAGTGAGGCGCTTGCCAGCCTAGAAGCTAGACTTGCGGATATGCCCGAAGAAGAACGTATTCGCGAGTCGGACTGGAGTGATCTTGTTGTATGCGCGATTCATGATCTTAGGAGAATGAATTCAGCTTCGCTTAGAGGTGATAAGGCGCCACAGCCGACTGTTTTGGAAAGACCATTCACCGAAGCATTGAAGGTGTTGAATGTTAGATACGGAGCATGGCCACGGGAAAATACACTGCATGCTGATGTTGAAGCATTTAGAAGGGGTGAGCCTGTCGTCTAAATCGACTGCATCTGATATTCCTCCACGGATACAGCGCTCTTAATGCCTATTAGTTTTATAATAGGCGTTTCGGGATATGCAGAGTCAGGGCGCGAATTTCGCGCCCTGATCGTTTACGCCGGCAGCAGATCACCATCCTGTCCTTCAACGCCGCGCTGATCTTTGATTAGAGCCTTGGCCACCTTCTTCGGAATTGGTGTCCCCGAAAGGCAGTCCTCGTAGAGATTTTGCAGTTGTTCTGCAAAATCGGCGCTGTAGCGATGGCCTTTCTTGCTCGTCGCAGTCAGTTGCGCCGCGATCACTTCTGGAAAGATGCCTTCCTTCCCCATGGCGTAGGCGCGTTCGCCTGTGTGCCCGAACCGGCCAGTTGGGCCGGATACTTTCTCCAACAGATCGTCGATCTTGCTGGAGGCTTCTTGACATCCTCCCCGGCCTCTCGCTTCGCTCGCAGCAAGCTGGAAGGTCGGGGATTCCTACGGCGCTAGGCGGCTTTCGCCGCGTCGTCGCTTCGGTGGGTTCCTGCTGCTGACGGCCTGACAGCGCCGTTCACTCCACAGGCGATCCGGGCATGGTCCTGCCCTTCGAGCTGTTTCAATCCGCGCTCACGGATGTTTTTCGCAGCCACTGTGTCGGCATTCTCGCGGTGGCGGCAGGCCAGGCACAGGAAAACGGCCTGACTCTGGCGGTTGTCGGCATGGGTGAAGCCGCAGGCCGGGCATTCCTGACTGGTGCGATGCGGCGGGACCGCTTCCAGCCAGCCACCTTCCCAGGCGGTCTTGTAGTTGAGCTGGCGGCCGAACTCGCCCCAGCCCTGATCCAGGATCGAGCGGTTGAGCCCGGCCTTCTGCCGAACCCGGCTGCCGGGTTGCTCGGCGGTGCCGCTGGCCGAACGGGTCATGCTGGCTACCTGGAGGTCTTCGACGATCACCAGCGCGTGGCTTTTGCTGATGGCGGTCGTCGCTTTGTGCAGGTAGTCGGCTCGGGCGTTGGCGATCTGGCGCTGGATGCGCTGAACCCGAGCCTTGGCCTTGAGCCAATTGCGGCTGTGCTTGGTCTTGCGGGCCATCTGCCGCTGGGCCTTGGCCAGTCGGTGCTGGTGGCGGGCGAAGGTGTTGAGTGGTTCCAGCACCGTTTCCCGCTCCCCATCCCAGAGGGTGGCGAAGCGCACCACGCCGAGGTCGATGCCAACCGCGAGCGGGGCGGCGTGCAGCGGCACCGCCACTTCTCGCTCCGTCTGGATCGAAACGTACCAGTGGCCGGCGCTCAGGCTGACCGTGACGTTCTTGAGGGTGCCGAGCACTTGCCGGCTGTTTCGGTAGCGCAGCCAGCCCAGCTTGGGCAGGAAAATCCGGTTGTTGCCCTGGTCGAGCTTGAACTGCTTGGAGTCGGGGAAGCGGAAGCTGTCGTGCAGGCCGCGCTTCTTGAAGCGAGGGAAGTCGGCACGCTTCTCGAAGAAATTCTGGTAGGCCCGGTCGAGGTCTCTGAGGGCGTGCTGCAAGGGATGCACCGGGGCAACCTTCAGCCAGGGCGCCAGCCGCCCGGAGGGCAACAGCGCACCGTTGCGCCAGGCTGTGAGTTGCTTGGCCATCGCCACATAGCCGATATATTTGCCGCCGTCTTCGCGGTTTCTCTGCTGCAACGTCAGCGCCTCATTGAACACGCAGCGGCAGGCTCCGGCGAACTGTCGCAGCTTGCGCTGCTGTTCGCCGGTTGGCTCGATGCGGAACTTGTAGGCTTGGCGTCGGAGCATAGAAATACTGTCTATCTGTACAGTTTTGAGTATAGGACCGCTTCGCGGCCCGCGCTATCCTTCCCCGCACTAGAAGTACGGGGTCTGCCGCGCAGAGCGATCAATCACCGAACTCATGGTGATACCTCCGTAACAGCAAGCGTGGAATTACGCCTGCCTGCTCGATTATGGCCGGCATTCTCTCAAGCGCAACCTGACTGGCTGGTGATGATAGGAAGTGCAGCGAGTGCGAAGGCGCTGCCCTCCCTGGCCCGCATATCCTCTCCAGAGTTGCCCAACCGGAGAGATTCATGCTGCGCCCAGAACTCACGCCCGATGATCGGATTTGGCTTGCAGAGCAGGCGGAAGCCCTTCGCATCAGCTGCGATTTCATGCTCCACGACCTGTTCCACCAAGACTCGCCGGAACTCATAGGCCGAGCCTCGATTGTCCCTGTCTGGCTGGATGGTCGATACGTTCCTGCCAGCAGCGTGTTGAAGCAGATCGAACAATCCGTCCCCTACAGCCAAATCTTCGAGCAATGGGAAGCACGGGTTTATGCGGATGTAGAGCGGACGTGCCGTCGCCTTTCGGCCCAGGATGCAAGAGCCCTTGTAGTCACTGCCGGCTTCCACAAAGTCACCGAGGCGGAGATATTCGACGCGGCTGGTGAGGCGGTGCAGGAAGCCTGGAACGCTCTCTATGGTGAGCCCGACGACTCGTTCGACGATGAGGGCGATTAGTCACATGGGGGGCAAGGGCAAACTGAATTGGCTCGACGGCACCCTGGCAAGGGGCTGGCTCCTTAAACGGACATGGGCGCTGTTCCTTTTTGCGCTGCTGTGGAGTGCATACCTGCTGCTGGTTGGGGCTCTGCCGCACCTTGTATCGGGCACGTCCCTGAACTCACTGACGTTCCAGTACAGGGACTACTTGCTTCGTGCCTTCGTGGTGTTTGCAGTGGCCCACCTGTTTGTCAGGAAGACAAACTTCAAGCTCCTTTTCGCGATACCACCCATCACGCTTGCTCTCCAGCTGGGACTCGACGTTTATGACTTCTCGGAATGGTATTCCAGGACGTTCCGGGTCAACCTGCATGAGCTGAACGCTCAGCTGTTTGTGGTTCCCGTCCAGTTGATGGTCCTCGCAACGGGCATCTATTTCTGCTGCCGCAAGCACCTGCGGACAACTACCAGGATTTTCGCGACCACGATGCTTGCGGGCAGTATTGTCTCGACGTTGGGGTTCCACCTCTCCATCGTCAATGTCACCTACAAGCCTGTCGAGCGGGTCTATGCGAACAACCTTCGCAGTCTCGTAGGGCTGGATGATCCTGCGGACACCTGCCGGGCAATGAATTTCGACTGCCAGTACATAAGCCTTGGCGAACTCGACTGGGCTGACGATCATCTGCTCGATCCCCAGCTCCCGATTGCTCACAACTCGATCTTCTCCGAGGCTCTGGCTACACACGCCTGGATTCGTCGAGGTGAAGGCTTGGGCCATTGGCTGGGGCTCGCGACAGCCATCGAGCAAGGTGCGGGATTTGCTGAAACCCTTCTCCCCCTGGAGTGGCTATCACCTTTGATGGAGTCCGCTTTCGGCGGACCTGGATGCCGTGGTCAAGGCTCTGTTTGCTTCAATTTCGGCAGCGAAGCTTTCGATCAGCTTCAACCGTTCTCCCGCTCGATCATCGACACACTGCTTGAGTCCGAAACGTTCATCCATGCGTGGCTCCACGTCTACGACTTCAATGGGGACGGATTCATCGAGCCAGCGTTCTTTGCCGCTGGGCGACGGTCAGGTGCTGAGCCTCGCTTTGTGGTGTCCCCGCTGCCGGATGGAGCCATCGACAAGCTGGCCGCTTCAATCAGTGGAGAGGGATGCCACGTAGAGAGGTGCCAGACCGCCACAAGTGGTCACGACCTGAAAGATGCGAAGCTTCCGCAGTCTTTGCTGGTGCTGCTGGAGCAGGCGTTAGCGCAGACCTACGACCCCCCATCCAGGCTCTGGGTAGATAAGGCCCTATCCAGGAATCCGGTGCTCTACATCAACCGGCCAGAGTTCCTGCGCGTCTACGCCTTCAAGGATGGTGTGATACGTGTCTTCACGTCGCCCCAGGCATTTTCTGACACCACGCTGGACCTCAAACTGACTTTCAACCTGATTATCGGCCTGTTCTCGGTGTCTTGGCTCACCCTCGGAGTGTTCCTGATCCTATTTCACACTAGAAGACAGCTTTTATCAGATAGCTGTTAATTGAAAGGCAAAAAAGCTTGAGTGGTGTTGGTGCATGTATTCATGCGCTGCATGGTTGCGGGGTATAGATTATTTCGCGCAACAAACTAAGCGCATCATATATTCGCGCACATAAAAACTCGCACACAAAAGTAATTGACACGCAATTGCTTGGTGCCATTTAATTGAATGAAAAGCACAGGTGAATGGTATGCCTAAGTTTGATGCTATTGCGGAAGCAGCAAGATTGAAGCTAGCTACTCTGTCTCGCAGAAAAAAAACTAAGGGCAGAGTCTCTAAGCTTAATCGATATAAATATGAGTTGTTGGCGTTACATAGTCACGGCGCCTCAAGTTGCGAATTACAAGCATGGCTTGCAGAGAATGGCTTGGGCGTGCAGCGCTCGACGATCACGCGCTGGCTTGCTGTGAATGCTGGGCAGAGCCAAGGCGGAAACATACAAGGCAATGCGCCTCGGAATTGGCCTCAGTATACGGTCGATCAATTCGAGTCCGTGGTTGTAGCGCAAAAACAAAGAAATTCGATAGCGAGCAGGATATGTTGTGAGGCGGGGCTTAGGCCTAGGGAAGTCTTAACTATTCGCCCTCTTTCTGACTCGACCTGTGCGTCGGAATTATCAAAGGATAATTTGAGGAACCTGTATGAAGTTGATCTATTGGGGGGTGGTGTAAGAGTATTTGAGCTACCGCAAAGTGTCGCCTCAGAGCTTGAGTCTTATAGACTCGCTGATCCGATATTGATCGCGGATAGAGGAAGTCTAATTAAACAAAGATATTTCATATCTGGTGGCGCAGCCTGGGCTAAGTCATTCAACGATGCTAGCAAGTCTGTACTTGGTTGGTCGATTGGTGTGCAAGGGGTGCGCAATATGTATCTAAACAAGCGTATGTCTGAATTGCAAGCGTCTTTTTGCCATGCGGAAGCACTGCATTTGCTTGCCATGGAGGTCGGAGGGGTTCCCCGCTTGCCCTCATACTAAATGCACTGAGTAGAGGCGACGCTGGCAGCACCAGACGTTACCGTTTAGGCATCAGGTTCGGTGCGAGGAATGATCAGGTGCAGCAGCTCAAATCCCATGGATGGAAATGGCAGGTTAGCGGAGGGTTAATTCACGGCCTTGTTGAACGGTTGAAGCGTCCACTGCTCACGGCAGCTGCCATCGCAATAGCTGTCGCGGCGGTGCCAGCGGGTGCGGCGCCGGACAACTTCTCAGAGGCCAAGAGACTGCTACGACAGCATGTCTACCAAGACCAGAACCTCTCTCAAGCTGGCGACTTCTACTGTGGCTGTAAGTGGCAGTGGGTCGGAAAGTCCGGTGGCAAGATGGACCTTGCCAGTTGTGGATTTCAGGCAAACAAGCACGTAGATCGAGCTGCCCGTCTCGAATGGGAGCATGTGGTTCCAATCTCCGCAGTCGGACAGCAGCGGCAGTGTTGGCGCAACGGTGGGCGTCAGAACTGTCAGCGCACTGATCCAGTGTTCAACATGATGGAGGCCGATATGCACAATTTGGCCCCAAGTGTCGGGGCCGTTAATGCCCTCCGCTCTGCAATCAGCTATGGCATGGCCTCCGGGCCTACTGAGCCTTTGGGGGCATGCACAACCAAGGTGGCCACCACCTTCCGCGTCGTAGAGCCTCGCAACGAGGTCAAGGGTGAAGCTGCTCGGATCACCTTCTACATGGCCGACCGCTACAACATCCGCCTCAGTGAGAAACAGCAGCAGGTCCTGATGGCCTGGGATCGAGCCTACCCAGTTTCAGCTTGGGAGCTTGAGCGTGACAGGCGAATCTCCTATGCAATGGGCCACCACAACCCATTCGTCACTGGCGAGCGTAAGTGGGTTCCTGGCTACAGGCCCCAAGGCGCCGGCCAAACTGCAACGACAAGAGCTGTTCCAGCAAGGCAGTCCGAGGCTCCTGCGCGACAGGTCCAGGTAGCTGCTCGGCAGGACGGACCTGTATTCGGCAATAAGCGGAGTGGTGTCTACCACCTCCCGCATGGCTGCCCCAGCTACAGCCAGGTCAGCACGCATAACCGCGTCCAGTTCAGCACTGAGCAGGAAGCGCTGGCTGCGGGGTTCCGAAAAGCGGGGAACTGCTCCTGATGATGGCGAGCAGTGATTGGCAGTCTCGCTGCGGTATACGCAAGATCGTTCAAGCGGATCGCTACGGCTGCGGTGTCGCATGTTTGGCCATGGTGGCTGGCATCACGTATGAGGAAGCGAGACAGCGCTTCAATTCGCTTGGCCTCGGTGTGCGCAGAGGCTGCAAGCCGGCCTACTCGACGAGTAGCGGCGAAATGAGGATGGCAATCTCCAGTTCAGGCCTGATTACCGACTCGCGTCGCTGGCGCGGCTGGGCGGAACTCCAAGGATTGGCTGTCATTAAGGTGCGGGATGATTGGCGGGGGGCTAAGGGCCGATGGCACTGGGCTGTTGCATTCAGGCACCCAGAGTTCGACATAGCCGTTTTCGATCCTCACCAGACGGAGCCCTCTTTCTCTCGGATGCCATTTGACGTTCTGTGTTTCGACTTCCGTATTTACGAGCCGAAGGGGGAATGGTTCCAGGTCGAGCAACTATTTCCTCTATGCGTCGGCCCAGCCCCAAACACGGCTCTGGCCTGATGGAGTCCTGATATGAGTTCTGAACCCCTCTCAATGTGGACTGTGTACGAAACGCCACTCGATTATCCGAACCATTTCGTAGCCCGTCGATGGTTGGCGGGCTCAGCTTTGGTTGCGACCAAGGATGTACTGATCGCGGATGATTTGGCTGCACTTCGGGGCAAGCTGCCGCAAGGCCTGCACTGTCTGCCGGCGATACCTGGGGATGCCCCGAGCATCATCGAAACCTGGGTGTGAAAGCTTGGAGTGCTCATTGCGCTTAGCCAATGACCTGGATTCTCACAGTTGGCGCAACTGATTGATTCTATTGTGTATTTCGCCTATTGAATCGTGAATAGGCGAAACGGCCTTCATCAGCGTATGAGTAAGTGCATCGTGTTCGGATGCGGCGAGTCCGGCAGATCGCTACCGTAGACCTGCTTTTAGCCAGCGTGATTTCCGATTCCCAGGCTGGTGCTTGGCGAATGTGCGGGCTTCCTCGCAATGTCGTTTAGTGCGAGCGCAGGACGGTTATACCAAGCGCATCACCATCAACAAGGCAGTACACAACGATGCTCAAGAAATTCCCTTTCGCCGCCCTGCTCTGCGCCGTCGCCCTCGCCTCTGGTTGCACCACTCACCTGAGCGAAGGCCAGAAGCGCGAGCTTGATGCCTACGAACAGAAGGGCCTCAAGGCAGAAGAAAAAAGCGTGGGCACTGCGGCTGTGCTCGGTATCTTCCCAATGGCTGGCTATTTCTACACAGGCCCGGTGCTGGCGGTGACTACCCTGCCCCTCTATCCGTTCCTCGGCCCGCTGTGGATGCCCTATGATTCGGCCCAGAGCGCGAAGAACCGCAACTATTACGCGACGAAGGAATTCGTCGAGCGCGAGAAGCGTAAGGCGCTCACCGAAATCGACCACAAGATGGAAGATAAACAGCTCACGTATGAGCAGCACGTTCGCGAGCAACGCCTGATCGAGGCCAAATACTCGCCCTACTAACGACCCATAAGGAGCAGGCTTTGAGCCTGCTTTTTGGTGCCTTGATGAAAGTAATTATCCTCGACGATTCGCGAACCGACTCCTACCTCGCAAGCCAAGTGGCCAAGAACTACTTCGCCGAGGTGGAGGTGTACGGTACGCCGGCAGATTTCCATGCCGGCCTCAAGCGTGGACCTGAACCTGACCTGATGCTCATGGACGTTCATATTGGCGACCTGTGCAATGGCATCGGCGAGCTGGCGAGCATCAAGGAGCAGTACAACTCCACAAGCTTCATTCCGACCATCATCGTGACAGCATCCACCGATGCCGCCTTGCACAAGCTGGCCATGGAGCGTGGCGCCGATGCTGTGATCGTGAAGCCGATCAGCAAAGAGAAACTGGAGCCGATCCTGCGCGAACTGCTCCCCGAGCTTCAAATCGAGGGCGCGTAAGGTGAGCGTTGCTGACCTGTCCTACGGTTGGGCTGTGGTCCTGTGGTTTGCCGTCCTGGGCCTGTGCGTTGGCTCGTTTGTAAACGCGTTCTGCTATCGCTGGCCCATCATCAAGGGGGTTGGTGAGTTTGCAGACGGAAAGCGTCTCCAGGAGCTTGTAGCCAAGCACGGCAAGTTCACCCTCGCTTCACCTCGATCAGCTTGCCCGTGCTGCCAGTGCAAGGTGCGTGCTCATCACAACATCCCCGTTGTCGGCTGGTTGTGGCTCAGGGGCAAATGCCACGATTGCGGTGCCCGTATCAGCTGGAAATACCCAGCTGTCGAGCTGCTGTTCGGTGCGGTTTTTGCCGGCTATGTGTGGTTCGAGGGCGTGTGGGTAGCTGGCCTGCTGTCGCTGGTCCTGATGCCTGTTGCATTCAGTTTTCTCTGGTTGCGCATTGCGTACCGGCACAACGACAAGACGTTGATCTGGTCGTACATCATCACACTGGCAGCTCAAATTGGGCTGAGCGGACTGGGTTTAAGCGCCTACGTCTAGTAAACGAGCACAGCTTTTGGCAGGCCCGCCGCCTGCCTTTTTTTTGCCCGCAAAAAGGTGATAGCTCATGCAAGACACACCGATCCTGTCCATCGAGAAAGAGGCCGATCTGTGCAATCTGTTCATGAGGGAGTTCGGCGCCCTGCCCGGCTGGCGCTGCTATCCAGAAGCGGGCGGCTTCGATATTTTGGCTGTACACGACGATGGGAGGCAGCTGGGTGTCGAGGCGAAGATGGCGCTCAATGCCAAGGTGGCCGAACAGATACTCCCCGGTGATCGCGATGAGTTCTTCGATAAGCCCGGCCCTGACTATCGCCTTGTGATTGTCTCCAAGATCACTCCAGCGAGTGAAGGCATCGCCCGTATGCTGGCGATGTTGGGCGTGCTGGTGCTGGTCCCGAATCAGTACCGCTCCAGGCTAGGGGATGCGTACTCCTTCAACGTCCACAACATCCTCGAAGCCAGGGGGGCGCAAACATCCTACGGCCAGCAGTATCTGCATGACTGGAATCCAGCTATTCGCTGCCACGTCCCTGCCCTGCTCCAGGGCCTGCCAGCGGGTGTTCCCTCCCCGGTAAAGCTCACTCCCTGGAAAGAGAAGGCGCTGACCATCCTGGCACTCATGCGCAGACAGGGCTTCATCACGGCTAAGCAGATTGCTGCACATGGTCACAACGTCACAAGATGGACTCAGCCTGACGGCATGAAGCCAGCTTGGCTGGCCAAGGGGGCTGTCAGGGGGCAGTGGATAGAGACTGAGCACATGCCGGCCTTCGACAAGCAGCACCCGGAACTCTACGAGATTGCGGTGGCAGACCTTGCTGTTGCTGCGGAGAAGGAGTTCGAGCTGGGCTGAGTCAGTTCGAACTATTGAGCCAAGCGTTTCGCGGGGCGGTGCCCTATTTGCTTGTGTGATTGCAATCTGCGTCAGCTCCGCTATTTGGATTCAGCATCCTGCGTTGTGCTCGATGCGGCAGGTGCCCTGCCCTCCCCTACGATTTATACTGTGACCACTCCCTAGTTTGCAGGCTATGTAAATCGTGAATATGCAGGCAACTCACCCAGTCAACAAAGCACGCGCACTGCCTCGCAAGTCAGCAAAAGGCGCCAGTATTCGTCTGATCCCGTTGATCGACACGCATGCGGCTGTGACTAACTCAGATGCTGATGAGTACGAGGGCGATAGGCCCTTCATCACTGAGTACCTGGAAGGCTTCCAAACTCAGTTTGATGCGCGGGCTGACTACGATGCTGTCCGTCGATTCCTCAAGGCGCACGACGACACGCCGACCACGTTCAACAACTACCGCACCCAGGTCGAGCGCCTGCTGCTCTGGGCCTGGAACAAGCGAAATAAGGCATTCAGGGATTTCGTCCGCAGCGACGTTGAGGACTTCCTCAGCTTCTGCAAGAACCCTGATCCCGCCTGGATAAGCGGCGCCATTCACCCGCGCTACATCATGGTGGAAGGAATCTACGAGCCCAATCCGGCTTGGCGCCCGTTCGCCATGAGAACCCAGAAGTCCACCGCCAAGAGCGCTATTGAGAACAATCGCGAGGTGCCGGCCCCAACCTTCCAGATGGCGGATAGTTCGCTCAAGCAGGTCTATGCCGTGCTGAATTCGCTATTCAGCTACTGCACCGCTGACAGGCTAATGGATAGCAACCCTTGCGTGCTCATCAAGCGCGACATGAAGAAGAACAAGTCCAAGGCGCTCAAGATTCCCAAGCAAAAGTCGTTGTCCAAGCTGCAATGGGAATTCCTGCTGGAAACGGCTGAGCTGATGGCTGCGGAGAGCCCGAGCCCAGGCGAAAGAACTCTGTTCTGTATCGTCATGATGTTTGGCTGCTATTTGCGCGTCAGCGACCTCGCCGGCAATGGTGAGTGGGTGCCGGCCATGGGGTCGTTCGTTCGTGAGCGCGATGCGTGGTGGTATCACGTTATCGGTAAGGGCAACGTGCAGGCCCGTATCGCCGTTAAGCCCGACTGCATCAACTACCTGACGCGCTATCGCCGGTTCCGTGGTCTGTCGGATTATCCGGCACCGGGTGACACCGAGCCGCTACTGACGACAGTTCACGGTCGCCATGGATTGAAGGCGCGTCAGATTCGCGATGACGTTCAGGCGGTACTGGACCGAACTGTTCAGAGGTTGAAGCATGAAGGCTTCCCGGACTACGAGGTGAGCGAGCTGCGATCAGCAAGCTTGCACTGGCTTCGCCACACGGGCGCAACGTTTGATGCCCCGCTGCGCAATCCGAAGAACCTCCAGGCCGACCTGCGGCACAAGAGCTTGGCGACTACCCAGAATATCTACTACCACGCCCTGGACGACGAGCGCAGTTCTGAGGTTGCGGGGCTTTCTTTACGGCGCTGATCAAGGCCGGGGCAATGTCTCTCATTGCCCTTCGAGCTGGGCAAGTTCCTTAACCCCTAACATGAGAGTTGAGGCAGAGTAGGCTGTGGCAGTGCCGAAGGTAGTGCTCGGTTAAAATAAATTACAGAAATCACTTGTTGTCAAAGGGATTGGGAGCTTTGAGTCAGACTCAATAGAAACAGGGAACTGACCTACCTCTAACCATTGCCCGTGGTGATATACAAATCTAATCCAGTGCAGAGGAACGAAAGCTAAAATTTTAGCTCCATATAGACTTCTTTGAAGCTCCTTTGCTATTTCCATTTCAACTGCAAAAAGTGGCTCATCTTGCAGGCGGCTCCGTATAGCTTTATTGAAAGTTGGGTAAAACTCAATCGCACCACGATTCGACCACCATAGGTCAGTTTTGAAAAACCTAACTATCGTGCATTCTAGGCTTGTCCCAGAGGTTAAGGTTACATCTTTTTCGTGCCCTTTGACCGTTGCAAGTGATTCTCCCTCGGGAATTGTTACCATCACCTGCGTATCTTTGAAGACACTGCGAGTCATCAGTGTTTTGAATGACTTATCATAGTTTACCTCCAGTGAGGTATAGATATGCCTATCTAGAAATTCTGTATCAATCAAGAGCAATTTATAAATGTCATTTAGCCATGATGTGGTTTGATTGCTTATGAAGTAGTCGTGAAGAATGACATTGCTGCCATATAGAATGCTGGATGCTATATCAATTGCATACATCATGCGTGTGGCTGACACTGCATCGTTTTCCATTGCAAAAGATGCTACTTTGCTACTAATTGACTCTACCGCGTGGAAATTTAAGCTTGACCTTTCATCGTGCATTTGGGGAAAGTATTTAGAATTGTAGAAGCTTCTCAGATCGTCCAGGTAGGATAATATCCATGGGCAATCTTGCTTGCTGAGAAAGGGGGGCTCGGAAGCAACAACCTCCATTGCGAATGTGATCGGATGGAATTCAGTTCCTAATCTTGGTTGTGGCTCCAGCTTCAAATACCTGACAGGGAAGTGCGACTCGCTATCTGTGACTAAATTGAAAGTGTATGGCCCGTTGCATTCCCGCTCAATAAGATCAATGCCTATGTATTTCATACGAAGTCCTCAATGAATATCTAGAATATTTCTCTTAACAGTTTCCAGGTGCCGATTTGCGTGGGATGCAAATAAAGATTCATCCGTACAAATAAAGTCTCATTCTTTGAAATAGAGTTTCATCCTAAAACAGGGGGCAAAGCCTCCTGCGGGACGGTGGCCACTTTCGGCCCTGCCGGTCGCCGTCCGTTCGTGCGGCGCTGCAAGTATCGCAGCACACCCAGCGTCATGCGGGCGTCGGCAAGGGCGCGGTGTGCGCCGTCTTCTGCCACGCCGCAGTCGGTCGCAGCCTCGATCAGCTTCAACCATCGCCAGTCATCGCGGTCTCGGTCGTACTCGCCATGCCACTTGGCATACATCCGCATCAAGCAGGCAGTCGTCAATACAGGCGCGGCTATACCGTGGAGTTGGTGGGTCTGCCGCAGCAGGCGCGCATCAAAAGCCGCGTTGTACGCAACGACAGTGCGCCCAGCAACGGCGGCGGCGTACTGCTCGGCCACCTCGGGCCATCTCGGCGCACTGGCCACCATGGCGTCGGTGATTTTGTGAATCGCTGTCGCCTCGACCGGGATTGGCCGGGTCGGGCGTATCAGCGTGTCGAGGATCGGTGCGCCGGTCACGTCGAGTATGGTTATCTCGCAAATCTCGGCGTCATCACCGAGGCCGGTGGTTTCGGTGTCAAGCACAATGCAGCCTGCGGCAATCAGGTCTTTTGCCTGGGCTGCGACGTGCTGGCGACGGACTTGGGCACGCCCAGGCATCCAGCGCCACGGCACGCACTCGGCTGGGTTGTACACATCATAAGCCCCCTGACCTTGCCAGACACTGCCTGCGGGCTTGGTGTTTAGTCCCGGCATGAGGCGGAGGCGTTCCTTGAGGTGCTTACGGCATAGAAGCCCCTTGGACTCTGCTTCGGTCGGGGTGAGGTGTTTTCGGGTTCTGCTCATTCGACCACCGCTGGTTAAGATGACTTTATTCTGATGCTGCCCTGACAGCGGCAACGTCCCGCGATCCTTTCAGAATGACACTTTGCCCGCCTGCCAAGCCTGAGCCTTTCAAAACAGTCCAGCTAATTGGCGCAGCTTAGGATGCGACTTTATTTGCATCCCACAGCATTGGTCAGTCAGGGGCAGTTGTGCAAAGCCCTGCGCCTGTAGGCACCCTCGCTTCAAGTCTTCTGGAATAGCCGCTCAATCTCTCGCTGTGCAATGGCCAGTTCTTTGAACTCGGAGCTGTCCTTGGCCTTGGTCAGACTAGCTATCTCGAACACCCGGCGAGAGTGATCCACAAGGTTGATGATTACTGATCGGTTATCCGTAGCCATATCTTCAAGCTGCTTTGCCGACCGGCTCTGCACCTCGATGATCTGGGACTGCATTCGTGCCAACTGTGTTTGTAGTTCGCCGTTCGTTGTCATGGTTGCATTGAGCTGGCGCTCGCGCTGTTCATCACGGCGCTTGAACTCAAGCTGCTCCACGGACAAGTCGCTTACCAAGGCTTCGAGTTTGGACTGCTGCGCTTCGGCCTGCGCGGCTCGTCGCGAGAGCTGTTCGCCATCCTTTGTCAGCCGTTCCAGCTCTCGCTTGGCATTGCCCAACTGTTCAGTGAGGCGAAGCTCATTTGCGTGTGACTCTCGAAGACTGCTCTCCAGGCCCTCGATCTGTTTGCTGTGTCTGCGAGCGTCCTGCTCACGCTGAGCGGCCACCTGCTGTTCGTAGTGTTCAGCCATGCGCTTCATTTCGTCGATCTGGCGGCTTTGACCAAGTAGCCGCTCATTCAGCTGCTCGTTCAGCGCCTCGGCGACGTTAGCGCGATCTTTCAGTTCGTCCCGATCAGCTACTACAGATTCGAGCTTTTTCGTCAGGGCCTCCAGGCGCTGCGTGAGGTCGGCGGTGATTCGCTTCTCCGCCTCGAACGAGTTGACCGCTGTTTCTTTCTCCATCAGCAGTGTGTTCCAGCGCGCCTCGATGTTGCGCCTCACTGCCTGTACCTCCGCCCGCTCTTTGGCCACCCGCTCATCTGCCAGCTCGCCAAGCGTTTGCACCATTTCCCGACACAAGCTTTCGAGCCTGCTTGGGAACTCGTCCAGGTGCTGCTGTGGGCTGGCGCTGCCCGAGCGGACCATATCGATGAATCGCATGAGGGTGGTGTTCGAGCCTCCCCCAACCCTGGCCCTGACAGCCCTCACTGATGGTTCGGTGCCTTCCTCTTGCAGCTCCCGCATTGCATCGGCGACCTCGGCCAGGGTCACTGGATGCTGGCGTTTTGTGGGCTTCATAGCGGGCTTCTCCGGGTCTGCGTTTCATGTGGCGGCGTAACGGTAAAGATAACGCGGATAACGTAACGGTAAAAGAGTAACGGTGAAAATAAAGCAGGAATTTTCTGGCATTGCATAAAGCCTATAAGCGCATGTCAGGGCGCCTTTGTTGGGTGCTCCAGGCTTGATGGATGAAAAACGCAGGTTTTAGGCGATGTAACGTCATCACAGGCGTTACGGCAGGGTCGGCCAGTGCGGCGAGCGGGATTTGGGACTACTGGCTTGGGGCGAAGTGTTCCGGGTTGGGTGGAGAGCAGCAGAGGCTCGCCGTTATTCTCGATGCGCACTGGTTCAGGTGAGCGCCCTGAGCGGAACCCGGTAGTCCTGCACGCGGAACTGGCAGAACGGATTGGCTGGCGTGGCAGGAGGCCCCTTCGCAGCGACAGCAAACGCCGGCAGGTGTCACCAGGGGGCTCACCTGAATCAGTGTCCCAACATCACCACCACTACGGGGAACAGGCATGGGCTGGAAAGCACTCAAGGACGCCTACGGCATCAACCACATCGTCTGCGTCACCAACAAAGGCATCTGCATCGGCAGCGGCTATGTCCATGACCTAGTGGTCATCGATCCGGTATCCGGCAGCGTCCGGGAGAACGAAGCTTTCGGGCGCTTCCTCCCGCAGTATTACCCAGCGTTGGGCGCAGCTTCGCCGGCTGAAATTCTCGGCCACCTCCAGGCAAAGGACACCTTCGAGGCCTCGATCCCTGTGTACACCTACGAAGGTGCCAACATTATCGAGAAGCGCTGCGAGGCCCTTGGCTGGCCGAACACGACACATGACGGTCAGCTGATGTACGAGAATATGTTCAGTGCTGACCGCGACGTAGTGATCGGGTGGGCCAAGCGCAGCGCCGAGCTTGAAGCGAAGCACCTGGATGAGGCCATCTTGCGAGTGCAGGAGCAGCTGGTTGATTTGCAGAATCGGCTGGCCAAGGCGCGCACGCACTCGGAAAGGCTGGCAGCTGAATACCCATCAATCCCTGCCGCCTCCTACTACTGATCGGAAGCCACCATGAACGACTTCGATGCAAAGCGGCAACAAATCCTGGATGCCTTCGGCATTGGAAACGTCGCGAGCGCAGCGGGTAATTCGTCTGATCCCCTGCGCTGTTATCAGGTAGGCGATTGCGACTGGTTCGCCGCAACATCTTCGGAACAAGCACTGGAGCTGATGCGTGAAATGGTCGGGGATGAAGACTGGGACGCCAGCGACTACGAGGTCACTCTGACCGGCGACGAAATGCTCGATATGCGTTGGTGTGAAGAAGGCCAACCTAGCAAGGATGCTGGGTCGTTGCGTGAGTGGCTGGCAGAAGCCAAAGAGCCGGGTTGGCTCAACGGCTCCGAACCATAGGGGGACGCCATGGCCTGGGCAGATCGTGCCGCACCAATCGTTGCGGACGTGATTCGCAAAGTAGGTCGAGCCGACCAGCAGGCGTTGCGCCAAGCACTGATCGAGGCGTACCCGTGGGGCGCTCGAAAGAACGCCCCTTACAAGGCGTGGCTGGGAGAGGTGCGGCGGCAGCTTGGACACCCATTAAACGCCCCAAAGCATGACCCGGATAACACCCAAGCAGACTTTTTCAAACAGGCATAGGAAAGCGATACCAATGAGCATAGAGAGCCAGTTAGTTGAAATGATCGCGTCATCGCTTGCGAAGGCTGATAAGGCATTCGTAAAGGATTTCGTAGAAAACGGGCCTATTCCAGGCGGGGTTGATGGCGCAAATCGTTACTTGCTGGCAGTAGCAATGCGGAACGTCTCAGCACCAGATTTCGCGGCGTCTACCGGCGTAAGCCAAGACGTAGCTCAAAGTCTGCTGGATTGGCTTAGCGCCGGCACTCGCACTGCTTAGGAACTGCCGTCCTGGCCATGTCGCTTTCTCCAAGGAGCTATCACATGAGACGAATCGTTATCCGGTCAACCGCAGCAGGCCTAGCCCTATTCATCTGCGTGATCGCTTACCAGGGCTACAGCTATGCCGCAGCGCTTGGTAAGGCTACGGAAGATGTGCTGAACAGTTGGGCAAAGCTGAACGATGTTCAGAGCGCCGAGGTGAGCCTCTACCGAGCCGAGTGCATTTCGATCCCCGCCAGTGCCAAAGAGAGCAAGGTTCCGGTGCGCCTGGAGTCGAATACCGAATGTGCCGCTCGAATCGGGGCGCCTACCCTTGGCTCGGCGATTGAAATCGCAACTGATGACGTGAGCGTGCCGGCGCCACTCCGCTGGCTTTGATGGGGCGCCATGATGGCCACGCTGACATTGCCTCTCCAGCGCCAGTATTTCGAGGCCATCAGGGATCGACGAAAGCCATTGGAGTACCGGCTGGTGACTCCCTACTGGCGAAAGCGGCTTGAGGGTCGAACCTACGACGCCATTGAGCTGACCTGTGGCTATCCAAAGCGGGACGACAAGGCGCGACGAATCACGCTTCCGTGGAAGGGCTACACGATCATCGAGAATTTCACTCACCCTCACTTCGGGCCTGACCCGGTGACGGTGTTCGCGATCAATGTCGCGCATTACCAGATCAAACCTTGGAGCTGCACATCAGATGACAGATGTAATCAGAGTATCGCGAGAGAAAGTCAGCGAGGCGATAACTGCGTTGCTCACAGTCAACAACCGGCGCTCCAATGCGCTGAAAGTCCCCCAGGACGACGAAACGGTGTACTGGCAGCGCAAAGAGTGGGTTGAGGCAGCAATCCGGGCGGGCCTCGACCTTGAGTCCAACGTGGCGCTTTTGAACAGCCAGCCTTCGACAGTGGATAGCCAAGCAACTGAGCTGGTCACGATGCCGTCCGACGCCATATGCCTACTCCAGGCTTGGCAGACCCATTTGGGCTCCTGTCGTGAAGCATGCGACGAAGGCGGCAAGCGAATCTGGGATCGGATCGACGCGGTGCTTGAGAAGGTGCAGCCGTTTGCGGATCAGCCGGTTCAAGTCCAGACATTAGGCGGGGGCGAGTAATGTCCCGGCACACCATAGAACTGCCCTCCACGACTTCTGCGAGCCGAGCCATTGTCGTGATCGGATACCAGAGCGGTGCGAATGGGCCGCACTACTTCTGCTACCTGTTCGACGCAACCGATCCCATGACAACCCCGCTGTGGAACTCTTTGTTTGCCCCAGGTTACGGGGAGGTTCAGGAGGCGGACGGTTTCGATGAAGTGCTCCAGAAATGGGGTGTGCAATTGCCCGACTTTTTGAAGCGGGCGCTGCGTGAGGACTGGGTAAAAAATCAGCTCAACACCGAATACTGCTGGCAAGCAGACGGTAGCTTCGACCAGATTCGCTGAGCAGCGATATTCACTGACAGATTGCGGAAAGCGACTATGGGCACTGACACCACTGAGCGCTTGCTTGCGAATGACGTGAGCGAGGGTTTCTCGAAGAATGAAGTCTTCATCCTGCGCATCAACCCCAACAGGAAGGTTGCGTTCTACGTCCACGCCTTGATTCTGTACTCCCTGTTCTTGCTTGGAACATTTGGCCAGCAGCCATTCCTGGATTACCTCGAAAAGTCGTCTGAGGCCGAAATGGTCGAAGAACTGCTGCCATCGATGAGGGAGCTTGCTCAGCAGGGAAAGCCAGCTGCTGCGGTGTGGTTGTTGAAGCATGACTGGGAGACTTCGAAGGCATCCGGGTTCAGTGCAATTACTGATGCGGCGTTGACTGGCGACCCTGAGAGCATGTTCACATACGGGGTACTCCAGTACGATCTGGAGCGTTTCGACGTAGGCCGGGTATGGATTGAAAAGGCAGCTGCCGAGGGGTATCCGACCGCCGTAAGGTTCCTCCAGCACAGTGACCAGTAGTCCCGCTGAGAAACTGCATCTAGTTGGGATGATGAGCTGTATAGAGCGGGCGTAGAGTCGCTGCATCTGGCATGCGGAGGATGCGCCCCTTGAACGAATCGAAATTGACTTACATCGCCCTGGTGCTCGGTGCCGGCGCACTCGCTGTAAGCGTTGCATCGGCAGCGCTGAGTGCCCTTCCCAACAGCAACAAGATTGCTGCGCTTGCTATCGAGGTTGCCGACCTTCGCAAGCAAAACACTTCGCTCACTGATCAGCTCGCCATCGCCAACCAGAATCGCTCCCGAATCGATGAGTTGGACATTGGCCTGACTGCGATGGCCAACGTAATGAACATCGACCGGCAGCAGTTGGCCAAGGCCATGATGGAAATGAAGACTGCCGACACCATGAACGGTCAAGGGCAGGTCAATCGAGCAGAAAGCCCGAAAGCAGTGCAGCCGTCGCCAGTGACTCAGCAGCAGCCAGCAGCCCGCTCCGCTGCTCCGGCCTCTGTTGGTGATCAACCAGCTAAAGGCGTGACGGTGCCAGCATCACCTGCTAGCGCAAGTGCTGGTAAGCAGTCGGCATCCGAGCCTGAATCCCTGATCGAACTGGATAACCCTTTTGCGGACGCCCCGGCTGCATCCATCCATGCAGGTGGTGAGATTCCAGCGCCGATAGCAGTTGTGCCAGCTGGAACCCCTAAGCTGACTATCGAGCATGTCGATTCGATCCTGGCAAAGCGTATCTCTGAGAAATGGTTCCAGCCGGCAGGCGCGGCGGCGAATCTCAGCGCTCTCATCCAGATGAAGATGACTCGCGATGGCAAGGTCGATTCCGTGGTGCTGACTCGCCCGTCTGGCAATGCTGAATTCGACACTTCGGTGATCAATGCGGTGAAGTCCATCGGCGCCATTGGCGAGGTTCAGCACCTGTCCGATGCCGACTTCGAAAAGGCCTACGCCAACAGGATCATCCAGTTCACTCCCCAGATGGGGAGTTGAGGACCACCGCGGCGGTTCTCACTTCCCGGTTTCAAGGTTGAGGATCGATCCGGCCTTGCCGCAGGACACCCTGGCCACGGCGTTATACTCAGCGCTCCGATCACTGAGCTGCCTACACTCCCATGAAATCTTCTACACCATCCATTCCCGAAGCACCTCCCTCCCCTCATGGGGAGGTGCGTTCGGTTTCGGATGTAGAGGAACTGGCTGCCCGCTACCGGGAGCGCGGCAAGTCAGACAACACCGAGCGAACCTACAAAACCCACATCAATCACTACCGTTATGTTTGGGGTGGCTTTTTGCCTGCCGGCGAAGACGCTGTTTGCCGGTACTTGGCCACCTATGCGCAGAGCTTGAAAGTGAGCACGCTGCGGCAGCGGTTGTCGGCTTTGTCCAAGTGGCATAAGCAGCAGGGTTTTTTCGATCCGACTACCAGCTCCACGGTCAAACAGACCATGAAAGGAATTGCCAAGGAGCACCAGGATCGCCCCAAACAGGCATACCCTCTGACATTCAGGCATTTGCTTGCCATTTGCGACCAGCTCGAAGCCGAGAAAAAGGCAGCCATTCAGGCTGGCGATCAGGGGGCCATTCTTCGCACGCACCGCGACCTCGCTCTGGTCCTGGTTGGGTTCTGGCAGGGCTTCCGTAGCGATGAGCTGAGCCGGGTCGCCGTAGAGAGCGTGAAGGCAAGCCGCACCGATGGGATCAGTATCTTCCTGTCTCACAGCAAGACCGATAGAGACGCAAGCGGGCGCATATACGAAATGCCGGCGCTCAGGGCTTACTGCCCCGCCTCTGCCTACATTGACTGGATTCAGGCCTCTGGCATCACCTCGGGGTTGGTGTTTCGCTCAATCAACCGATGGGGGCGGTTGGCTTCCACTGGAATCCACAAGCAGAGCATTGGCCTCATCATCAACCGAGTGGCAAACGACCTGTTCCCCGGTGAGCCTCATTTCAGTACCCACTCCCTTCGCCATGGCTTCGCAGACTGGGCGGTACGAGCGGGTTGGGATATGACCATGCTGATGGAGCACGTTGGGTGGCGCTCCATCGAGAATGCCAAGAGGTACATGCCGAAGCGCAAGGATTTTGGAACGCTCGCTCTCAACCAGCCGGCTTTACCAGCTGGTGGCGATCTGAGTAACGCAGGCAACGCAAACACCCTGCTCTCACATTTCCAGTCGTTGCCAGACAGCGACTGATCCCGGTTATCAGCTATCAACACATCGGAGTGGCAATGGAAGCACAAGCAAAGCTCGATAGGGCAGACGAAAAGAACAAGCGGCTGATTGCCAGTATGCTCAGAAGCCCTTTCATTCGTGGGCTGCACGCGGACCCCGAGTGGCTGGTCATGCACGGGAGTGCAGGCGAACGAGCTGCGTTCGTGCGGCTGGCTCGGCGCCGTTGTTTCCTCATGCTGGGTGGTGTTGCGCTGATCGTTGCCGTCATGGGGTTGTTGCCGACTAAGCCAGTTGTTCCACCTCCAGCCCCCACCTTTGAGCCGGCAGGCTCCGTTGTTCGGATTCAGCTTCACGAAAGCGCCTTCTCAAGCTCATCCTCGGTTGAAACAACGGAGGGTGTCTTTCAGGTCCAGGGCGCTGTGACTGGTGCATCCGGTGACGTGGCCACGATGAAAACGGTGGATCAGCACGGGGTGGTTAGACGCGAGCTGTGCATCGAGTCCAAGTTCAAGTCTGCGTGCTACACGCTGCTTTAGCGCCGCTTCGACGCCGCTGATTTGTCAGCAGCCTCGAAATCGCCGAGAATGCCCATACGCGATTGCGTAGTCAGTGATCGAGCAGTGGTCATGGATGATGTAGAAAACTCGGTCACAGAACAAAGGCGCCCTATGGCGCCTTTGTTCTTTCTGGGCATCCGAGCCGCACGCCTAATGCTGCGAAGTAACTGCACCATGTTGGGGTTCGCCTGTTAGGTGCGGTCAGTATCATGGCGAAGTACCAACAGATTGGTCCGCAGCCCATGAACACAGAATCACCTTCCTCTGACCTACAGAACCCCTCTCTTGCTCCCCCTTTCGAGCCCGTATCCATAGCCCTGGATGAATCTGTCCTGGGCCTGATTGGGAAGTACAACGATCAAGAGATTAGCCGTCGCACTGGCGTCCCAGTCGAGCGCATTGCCAGTGCTCGGGTGAAGCTTGGTATTGCGCCAGTTCGATACCACATACCTCTAGCGCCGGGGCTGATCGAAAGTCTGGGCACGATGCCCGACCAGGAGGTGGCCACCAAGTTCGGGCGCGCACTGAAATGGGTGAGGAAGGAGCGAGCCAAGCGCAAGATTCCGAAGTACACGGGCTCGCTTGTCACCCCTAAGCTAGAGCAGAACGCAGAGGTCCTTGCCTTGCTGGGAACATGCTCTGACCGAAGCCTAGGAGCCCGTTTTGGCACAACCGGAGCTACCATCCGCGCCCTTCGCGAGAGTAAAGGAATCGCCTTGTACCGGGGTGAGGAAGCCAGGGCAAATAAGGAGAAGTGGGAGCAGCATCGCGACGAGGCGATTGCCTTGCTTGGCAAAGTGCCTGACATTGAGCTGGCCCGCCGCTTTGGCGGCTATCAGTGCCGATATAGCTACTTGCGCAGGAAAGCAGGCATACCGGCTTTCAGCCGTGGGAGTCAGCTGAGCGAGCCGGCATGCCCATCGGTAGCCCCTACTGAGGTCCAGTAAGAGCCCCCTGCTCCATCGCGATAGAGGCCGCCAGCAGGGCGTACTGCTGGCGCTGAGTGTTGATCCAGTCCACCAGTGCGTCGAGCAGCCATGTATTCATCGACTTGGTGCCGGTGCTCTGCTCAGCAACAGCGTTCACTACGCCCTCACGTATGGTGTCTCGGACGCTGGGCGGAAGCCTCATCACGAACTTTCTCGGGCTCTTGCACTTGGCCAAGTCAAAGCTGGGGACCTCAGCCAGGATTCGTGCAGCTACATCTTCGCCCAGATGCGCCTTGAGGATGTTGACCATTGCGGCGGCTCGCTTCACCCCCGCCAGGGCCTCCAGAACTGCCGCGACTGACTCCGAGTTCAGGCTGCGGCCCTGGTGCCTGCCAATAGCAGCCAGCTCATCGAACAGCTCATCGAAGCCGCGAATCACGAACTTGTCAGCGGTGCGGCTGCTGTACTTTGGCCTCGGCGCAGGGCCAATTCGGGCAGCGGCTATAGCACGCTGCATTGCCGCGATTGCCAATGGATTGCTTAGGCCTTTCATCAATACCTCACTTCACGTTTGAGCCAGGATCAGGCTCGCACTTAACTGGTTTGTCTCGGTACAAGGCCCAGGCTGACTGGAACCCGGAGTAGTGGTCGGCGTCAACGAAGACCGTCTCGCCACAATGTGGCTGGACCTTGAGCATGTAGGCTTGGCTTACCTCTGGTGGAACAACGGTGTCGTTCAAGCCGATCAGGTGTCGCTGTGGTACGGCGGCAAGCCTATCGGCGAAATCGACAGGGGTCATTGACCCTGAAAGCGGCGTCAGGCCTTTCAGCTCAGTCCAAGCCTTCGGATCGACGTTGCCGGCGATTGTTTGCACCAGGGAAACGTCCGTCCGGGTTGCCGCCAACAGCAGTGCGATGGCGCCACCACCGGAATACCCGACCAGCTCGAAGTCTCGCACCCCATATTGGGATTTGAGGGTGTCGAGCACTTCGCTTGCGGCTTGAAGCACGTCCTTGCCGAAGCGATGCGTGGTCCAGAGTTTCTGTTTGCAGTTGGCACCGAGGACAAACTGGCACGGGCGGGCGAGATAGACTGCTGGTGCTGGGTCTGCAACGACCAATCCCGGCACCAAGCTCTTTACTGGTGTCGGGTCATCGCTCACGGTGCGGCTAGTGATCCAGGCGCGGCCATCGCCCTCGATGTACACGCGAAGGCGCTGCGCCTGTTGCGCTGCGGGTTGAAGGGTCTGGATGGTGAAAAGGGACGTTTTCACGGCGACAGGCTTTAGGGCGCTGTCCCCGCTGACTTTCGTCAGGTCCATAGGCTTCATCGCGCACCCGGAAGCCATTGCAATACTGGCCAGCAGGCCAGCACGTAGAAGCTGAGTTCGAACTGCATTCATGGGTAGCTCTCCCCTTAAAACAAACCCGCCAATTGGCGGGTCTGTTCATCCCAGGCGGGCCGTTAGAAGTCGTAACGGGCCTTGAGGGTCATGGTGTCGGCGTTGAAGTCTGCCTTACGGGTGTAGTCGTAGGACGCACCGATGGTGTAGTTGCCTTTGGTCCAGTCCAGGCCAATGCCAGCTTCGTAGGTCCACTTGGTCGCCGGGGCGCCAGTGGTTGCGAAGGTTGCACCGCCGAGAGCATAGGCCGAGGTGGTATCAGCCGAGTCCTGGGCGAAGTCGTGGAAGGCCATCAGGCGAGCGCTCGGCTTGAAGTCGCCGTATTCGCCTTCCAGCTTGAAGCCGCCGCCCACGTCGAAGACTTCCAGCGACTGACTGCTAGTGCGCAGCGCGGCAGCGGTGCCCTTCTCGGTGAAGCTGTCGATCTGCACCTTGGCGTAGCGGCTCGCCAGAGTCGGGATCAGGTCCAGGTTCTCGTTCAGTTTGATGGTGTAACCAGCGCTCAGGTCGGCTGCCAGGACGTTGGAGTCGTAATCGCCCTTGGCACGCTCACCAGCGATGTAGCGCTTCGACTCGTTGTCGCTCTGGCCGTAGGACAGGCTGCCGATCACCGAGTACGGACCCTGCTCCCACGCGCCGTAGGCGGTCAGCAGCGTGGTGGCCACATCGGTGTCGTTGCCGGTGTCAGAGGAAACATCGGTGCGAACATGGCTCAGGGCGAGGCCCAGAGTGGTCTGCTCGTTCAGCTTGCCATCGGCGCCGATGATCAGGCCGGTGGAGTCGGCGTCGTAACCAGCGATGCCGCCGCGCTCGCCTTGGTCGCTGTTGCCGTGCAGCACTTTGACCCACGCGCCGGTTTCGATCAGAGCGTCACCCGAGTTCGCACCCAGCGAAGAAGCACGGCTGCCAATGGCCGAGTTGGTCAGGCCGGTCGCTGCGAGCGAAGCGGATTGCGCTGCACGGTTGGTTTCCGGCTGGAGCTGGCGTGCCAGCTGGCGCAGTTCTGCATCGTTGGCGTTGATGAAGGTCTGGTACAGGTTGCTGTTCACCGGCAGCTTGGCCAGCACGCTGTCGATGAACGCCTTGGTGGCAGCGACACCGTTGCGGTCTACGCCGGCATTCGCCAGACCTTCACCGGCTTGGCTGCCAGTCGCGAGGCCGATGTTGGCGGTGACGCTGTTGTTCTCGAACGCGACGTTGGTGACGGCCAGCAGCGGGGTCAGGGTCTTCACTTGAACGCCCAGGTTTTCCAGCTGATCAGCGCTCACCAGGACGTACTTGGTAGTTTCCTTGGAGAACTGGCCCGGATTCGTGGTGACGCCGATGACGCTGCCCTGCTCCAGGGTCAGCTTGCCGTCCACCTTGACGATGGCATTGCTCGGGTCGGTGCTGTTGTTCACGAACAGGCTCAGACCTGCGCCGTTGCGCACGATCATGTCGCCAGTCACGTTGGTGACTTCTGCAACGTAGAGTTTGCCAGCGGTCACATCCAGGTTGTCGGCTTCGAACAGGTCGGAGTAGATGGCCACGTTGCCGTTCACGAAGGCATCACGGATACCTTCAATGTCACCGATGATGGTGCCACCGTTCAGGTGCAGGATGGTTTGGCCGTTGCCGTCGATAGCTGCATCGCCGCCGCTGATCACGCCGGCATTCTGGGTGATGCGGTAGTAGTTGCTCGCGTTGCTGGTTTCGCCGGGGCCGGTTTGCAGCAGGTCGTTGGTGACTTTGATGCCCACGCCATCAGCTGTGATAGTGCCGTTGTTGATGATGCCCTGGCTCAGAGCGTTGTTGCCAAACGACTCACGGCTCTCGATGCCAATGGAATTGGCGCCTTGGGCACGGATGGTGCCGGTGTTCAGGATGCGGTTGTAGTCGGAACGGTCCATGCGGATGGCCACAGCATCGGCGCCGTTCACGTTGATGGTGCCGCCGTTTTCAACATCCTGGCCGAAGTTCACCATGCTCAGCTCGACGCCGCGAGCATTGCGGCCAGTCACGCTGATAGTGCCGGTGTTCACCACGTCACGGTCGATGGTCGCGTACTTCACGCTATCTGCCGGGTTCACGTTCTGTCCGTCAGCCTTGATGCCCCAGGCATCGACGCCTTGCACAGTGATCGTGCCTTGGTTTTTCAGGTCGCCGTACAGGTGGGAGTGCTCGATCAGCATGCCGGCGATTTCGTCATCGTCAGCTGCGACGCCCGAAGTGTCGGTAACGCTGATCGTGCCCGAGTTGGTCACGTTGCCGATGGCGTCATTCACCACGCCCGACTGGCCGATGGTGGTGTTGGCAATCTTGATGCCGGCTGCGTTGTAGCCCTGCGCGTTGATCGTCCCCTTGTTCTCGAAGCTCCCGGTGATCACCGGAGCGCCGTTGTCGTCATCGAGGCCGATGGCATCAACGTAGTCGCCGTTCAGATTGAACGTCGCCTCGCTGATGAAGTCGCCGTTGATCTGCGACCCATAGAAGTCGATTCCGTCATTCGCGACATTGCGGTTAGCCGTGCCAGTCAGAGTTACACCGTTGTAGGTGCCACCCATCATTTCCATATCCAGCTGGCCGGTTACATCGATCACGTCCGCATGGGCGTGGTGCGCTGCCGCTGCGATTGCCAGGGCCAGGATGGTCTTTCTGCTGATGGTCGCCACGTATCTATTTCCTTTTGGTTACGTCCGATTACGCCCTGCATCGAGTGGCAAGTGCCGGGCAGATTGCATTGCGGAACGAATCATAACGACCGTGCAGCGGGATTCCACTCCTGATCGGAGCATTTCCTTTTGGGGCTCAGCAATAGGTTGCGCCGGAAAATTCATTCAAATCAGAAGGTTGCGCAGCGTGACAGCTATGCTGTCCGAAAGTTCAAAATTTGGCGTTGTAAATCCGGCGGCGTGCTGCCAAAATGGTGGCACCTCGAAACCCAGGCTGGGTTTTGAGCATAACGATTAAGGCTTGCTTTGATGCCCTACGGGTACGGGTAAGCCAGATGACAGCACAAGAGACGCAGGTGGATTCACTTCGCTAGCGAGTCTGCATCGCAAGCGCCGTGGCCTTTGTCTTCTTGTAACCAAGGGGATTTTGGTAATGCAGCATGCTCAAGCTGAAAGGACACAGATTGATGTGTCTGACGACATAATGCTTGCTCGGGAACTAGAGGTCGCTGAGCGCATTCGTGACAAAAGCAGTATGTTCACTATCCGCCAGGTGGCGAGCATACACAGGATGAGTATCCCGTATCTGCGACTGTTCGCAGAGCGTCATGGGATCACCTTCGTAGGGACCGATGGCAGTCGGACCAAGCGTATCTCCAGTGCCGTCATTGCCCGTGAACGACGCCACACCTCAACAGTTGTAGCTCGATCACTGACCCGCAAGACTGTCACGACTCTCGACTCTGAAAAGATCACCCCCGAGCTGCGTGAGCGTGCTCGTCGCCGCGATCAAGAATCGGTGAACGGGTTTATCGAAAGCCTTCGCGAACTTTCCCTAACCCATACCAGGGAAGAAGCTACTAAGGCAGCCGGCATCAGCCCGACCTTCATGCGCCGGCTGGCCTATGACCATGAATTGGTCTTTGTGGGCGAAGCTGCACCCATAAGCCAGTCCGTCTCTCCTGCCGCTCTCAAGAAGCTGCAAGGCAGCCTGTTCCGACCCAACAAGAAGATGAAGCAAGCCACCTCGCGTCTGATCCGAAATTACGTGATCAGCGACGTTCAGGATGCGCTGTAGCCGTACCGACTTGTGACATGGCGGCGCGGCGTGACCAAGGTTTCGTCGGCGCCGCCTCCCTCCCTAGACCTATTCATCACTCCTTCTCACTCCTGCGCGGGATTGTCATCGTCATGACAAGGCCAGCCAGCCTTCTGCTGTCGATCCCTCAATTCTTGCAGTGCCCTTAGAAAGCGCTTCTTACGGTTCTTGCAGCGTGCGGTGCCCAGGCCTTTGTACTCAGCGAAAAGGCCGATGGCCTCCCGAGGGATAATCATGGCGATAAAGCTCTTGTAGATGAGCCTTGGCGTAGCGCTTTTCCCACTTCCGCCGAACAGGATCGTTTCTCTGTCGAAGCGATGGACAATGCCGTTGAAGGAGGCGCCGCTGGTGGAAAAGATCGTCAGTTCGACCCGGTTGGTTTGGCAGTGGTCTAAGAAGCGATATTGCTCACGAACAGTCCGGTCCACCACAGACTCAATGGCGTAGTTGAAACGCATCCCTTTACGGGGCTTCGCTTTACGCGCCATCACTGCTCCCTGTGTGGAAACCTTGTTCTCGCAAATTTTGCAAGAGCCTCTAAGTAGCTTCTGGAAGCTCAGTCCATGAGGTTGTGAAACGGTTAGACAAGTATTGACGACGAATCATCTGTGCGAGATTACGGCGTTCCGCACCGAATCGGATCGTACCCTCTCCAGAGGAACGATTGATCAGGTCCATTGCTTTCATCAGCTCCCTGCTGCGTGGGCGCGCTCGGGGGGCGAACAAGTCCGGTGTGTAGTGCTGCTCCGGGATTGCCTCAACGACCATTAGGCCGGCGCGTATCCAGGTAACACCTTCTTGGTAGCTTGATCGCAAACAGATCAGTGCGACTTCAATCAGTACCCGTGTGTCATTTGTCGGTGACAACAATTCAATTGTTTCAGATTTGACCCGTGATGTCATTATCGAAGCACGGGCGGGTTGCAAGAAGACCCTCACCGCAGCTGCCAGGATTCCCTCTCTACGCAACTTTCGGCCTATGTTGGCAGCAAATGATGCAAGGCTGGATGACAGATCAGAGAAGGCGCTTGTGGGTGATGGGAATGTCCGAGAGCAGGTCATGGACTTGCGAGGGCTGCCGTCATTGTCAGGGCCAATGCAGTATTCCCAGTTCAACTCCCGTATGGTCCTGGCTAATCCCACCCCGTGGCGCCTGCGCATCTTCGCCGCGTCAGCGTCGGCCAGCTGTAAAGCGGTGTGGATGCCATAGCTATTCAGATGCTCGGTTAGCCGGCTGCCAATCCCCCAAACGTCCCCTACTTCCGCCAAGGCCATCAGCTTGCGTAGTCGCTCGTACTCGGTCAAAGCCACTACCGATTTGGTCTGACGCTTCCACTTTTTACTGGCCCAGTTCGCCAGCTTTGCTGTCGTTCTGTTGCGAGAAATACCAACCCCAACCGGAATGCCCACTGCCTTGAGGACGTGGCGCTGGATGCTGGTGCCAAGCTCAGAGAGGTCGCAATTCATGCCGGTCAGCAAAATGAAGGCTTCGTCCACGCTGTAAGGGTCCAGGCCTGCCACCATGGAGCCTATTGCCCGCATGAACCTCTGGTGTATGTCCTGGTAGAGCGTGTAGTTTGAAGACCGAAGAATCAGCCCGTGGTGACGAACCAGTGGTTCAAGCTCAGAACGAGGCTGGCTCATCTTGACACCAAGGGCCTTGGCCTCGTCAGACCGACTGACCACAGCCGAGTCGTTATTGGACAGCACGACAACAGGCCTGCCATCCAGGCGCGGCTCAAACAGACGGTGGCAACTGACGTAGTAGCAGTGCCCGTCTACAAGGCCGACAATTTCGGGCGACCTCGTTTCAGCCTGTGTAGATTCCAAACTACTACCCCCCAAATCTGGACCTGCTCGTCATCGCCGATGAAGATCGGCGCCATCGAGTCGTTTTCAGGAACCAATGCGTATCGACCGTCCAGCCGGCTTAGCCGCTTAACGGTGAAGTCGCCCTCGACCACTGCCACCACAACATCATCGAGCAGCGCGTCCAGGCTCTTGTCCACGACCAATACGTCACCGTCGCGTATCAGTGGGTACATAGAGTTCCCACGCGCTCGCACAAGGAAGGTTGAATAGGCGGTGACGTTCACCAGCTCGTCGAGAGAAAGCGGTGCTTCTTCGTAATCGGCGGCTGGGGATGGCCAGCCGCAAGCTACGCCGATGAAAAATCTGAGTGGAATCGGCTCATCGCTTAGCGCTAGACGCTGCGCCAGAGTGCTCATGTGCGGACGCCTCATTACTGTATGAATAGACAGTATATGCGTGATGCACGATCTGAGGGAGTACCGGCTAGATGCTCGGTATTGATTCGTCGAGCCCCGGTGTTTTGCACATCTTTGATGAACGGAACCAAAAAGGGCTCCGCAATGGGAGCCCTCGGCGGGGTCGAGCAGCAACGAAGCTACTTCATGTGAACCGGGCTGATCGCCAGTCGGAACGCCTTGATCTGCAAGTAGGCCTGATCGCTCAGTCGGCCAATCTCAGGGATGGAGTTCATGCGCAGCGCTGCTTTGACAGCACTGTTGTCGAACTCGACGATACCGCTGGAGTTGGCGACCTGTACATCGGAAATCCAGCCCTGCCGGTCAACGATGAACTGGAGGACAACAGTGTCCTCATCGTCAACGTGTTCGCGACCGGGGCGCACGGGCGGCGCCTCCCAGTGCTGTTTCATGCGGGTGCGCACCAGATTATCGAATCGCTCGTTCACGCCGTTTTTGAGCGGTTGCTGCTCGGTTTTGGCGGTAGCTTCCTGGCGGCGCGTTTCTTCGTTGACCGCCTCAAAGCCTGACGGCATTTTGCTTTCCGACTTGACCTCGGTTTTGAGCGAGCGCAGCTCTTTGACCTCATTTTGCAGCGATTGAATGGTGCGCTGTTGCTTCGTCAACTCAGCTTGAAGCGCCTGGAGTGCATGGTCTTGACTGCCATCTGCTCTCTCCGTCACGCCCTGGAATGCCTCCAGGTTATCGATGCTGATCGACATTCTTGCCAGCCCAACGGAGTTGAAGGCTGTGAAGGTATGACCGCCAATACTGATCACCAGGGCAAGACTTGCAATGGCACCTGGGAACCACTTGGCTTGCAGGAATGACTTGGCCTTAGTCAAGTTGTCCGGGCTTTGCTGCTGTTCCATAACTCCCCTTACGTGTGGTCATGCGGTGGATAAAGGGAGTCTTGCGTTATGGCGTTCGCACGGCAACCGAACTCGATGCCTTTACTACTAGGGCGCCAGCAACTACATCAACCTCAGTGGCAGTGAGCCTGGAGAAACCAGAAACTGGTGCGATCTTCAATCAATCGTCCAGAGCCTCCACACCATGGATCAAGCGAAACAGGCGCCGGCTGTCAGCGGCATCAGCAAGATTGCGCAACTGTCTGCATTCACCATTCTCGGCGCAGTGATCGGCAGCGGTGCAACCGCTTACACCTTCCAGAAAGTTGGGAAGGACACAGGGCAGGCGGAAACGGTGGCACAGGTGGCCACCACCGTTGAGCACAGCCGGATCGTCAATGATGAGGTGCTATCTCGAATCAAGAATGTCGAGGCTGCGCTGGATAAACTGAAAGACGCCAGCGCGCCCATACTGCCACCTAGGCCGGCACAACATCAGCTGGACGCTGCGATCAATGGCCTGTTCGAGTCGATAGAAGACCCAGAGCCCATCGGCCATGGACAGGCCCAGGATGCAGAAGCTGCAAGCGGCGAAGTTCAGATGGGTGATGCTGCCGGCGATTCGGCAGAAGATCATGAAGTCGGTGAGGCGGAGAATGCCTCGAACGAGGCAGGCGCGGAGCAGAAAGAGTAAGTCAAAAACGTTTGGGGCCACACGGCCCCAATCGCTCCCCATCACATAAGTACAGTGGCTACGCCACAGCACTCCCCTTCTGTCACATTGCAAATCCGTTGCAAACGTAAGCCAAGCTTATCGCGTCCTATATCGGTTCTGTGAACCGTCCCTAGTCGATTGGGAGCTACCCAACGAGGCGCGCATTTTAGCAAAGGCTGATAAGTATTCCCAATCGACAATTACAAAAAGTAACGCCCCCTCCGACGAAAGGGCACGCTCTATACCGATGGCTCCCAAAGAAGCAACTGGATCATCGTGGGGCTGAATACCGGCAGAGCGATTTCGTTGCCCAGGTAATTCCACTCCGGGTACTCACCCGTCTTGAAAACACCGTGCGGCACACCAGCATCGTCGCCTAGCCACATCCGCGCTCTGTAGTCGATCACCCGGCCATCATCTAGCTGAATCCAGAAGTGGATCGGCAGCTCATCGTTGCCAGACGCTGAAACCAGCTGCCCTTGCATGCAGGAGTGCGGAATCCCGGCCCCAGCGAGCACTGAGTGTGCAATTCGGGTGAAACCGTCGCACTCAACGGGCGCGTTGCTGTAGGGCTCTAGGAGACTCGAAATAGCGTCCGGCATTGAGTGGGCCTGTTGTTACTCGCCGGCAATAGCTGCCAGCGATTGCTTGAGTTCGGCCTTGCCCTTGGCTTTTTGACTGCGACCGCTGGACACAACCTGGAACTCCGCAGGGGTCGAGTATGGATTCTCGACAGTGACGGTGGCGCTGGTGCCACTGGAGAACGCCACCTGCAATTCAGCCCCCACTATCGCAGCGCTCTGCGTGGAGAAGGTCGATTTCACTTTGCCCTCAATGTCCACCAGTAGGTCATGGGCATCCCTGTCCATTTCGGCCTTGAACTTGGAGAGCTGGTGGTCATTGTGGCGTTTTGCTTCCGGCGTTTCGCCGCTGGAGCCGCAGTTCGTGCAGGAATAGCTCGCGAACAGCCCTTGAACGTGGTCGCAATACATCTTGTCGCACCAGCACGAAGTGACGCTGCCAAACGCGTTGGCTTGTTGCCCGCAGCCTGGGCAGGTAATGGTGTTCATGGCCAGATCAGTTCCTTGTCTCGAAGGTGGAGTCAGCTCTGGCCGGGAGCCGGGACTACGCCGGCCAGCAGATGATCATAAACGCGACGTGCGGAAAGCCTCCAGCAAACTGGTGCGTAGGCGAACACTGTCGCGAGGTACATGTACGGGTCAGAACCGTCCTTTTGGCGAAGCTCATTTACCGTGGCCGACCATGCTTGGTTCCCATAATGGGAACTGACGATCGCCGCGGTTTCGTCAGCGAACAACTGCACATCAATCGGATCGACAGCCTTGCGCACCAGCGAGTGGTTTGCACGAATGCTCTGCTCAATGTGAGAGGAACCGTAGCGCTCCTTGGCGAACCGGAACAGCCGGTAGCCGGGATATGCAACCACCGGAATGCTCACCCAAGCAGGCAGGCCAACAGCTACGAGAGCGGCTGCGGCGACCGATGCGGCACCAATCGCAAGGAGCGCGGGCACGCCAGTAGCCTTGTTTGGGTTGATGGCGTTACGAGCCAGCGCCGGCACCGTGGATTCGGTGCGAATGCTGAGGTGGAACGCCAAGGGGGCGTAGGTCTGAATGTAGGTGTTTTCCATGGCCCTTCCTCCGTAGGTCGTTTGAACGCTTGGGCTTGGTGTAAGGATAACGTGGCGATCACCGCGCTCCACACTGACAAGAAAAAGGCGCCCTAGGGCGCCTGCTGGTATCACGCGGCGTGAGGCGGACTCACGATCTTGAATCCGCAGTCGCTGGTGCTCTGAGGGTCGAATACGACCGGCACCACAGACAGCTGGAGCGCCTTGGCCTGCTCCAGGGTGAGCTGTTCAGCCTCCAGGTACTTCATGGCCGCAGCGGCGGCAGCATCGAAACTGGTGAAGGCGTCGCCGGCATTGGCGATGGGCTTGAAGCTCGATGCGCCCGGTTCCAGCACCAGCACGCGGTCTGGCTCGCCGTACACGGGCTTTTCCGGCTTGTGGATGAGGAACATGTCGCCCCGGATCAGCGGGCAGCCAAAGAACGTCTCATCGACGATCAGGCGCGGCAGCATGGTGGCATGGCCACGGACGCCATCGAGCACGGAGTGCCCTTTCAGCATGCGGGTGATGACCTCGGCGAGCAGGCCCTGGAAGTTGCTGGTGATGCCGCCAGCGTCCCAGCCTGGAAACTGTGCGTCTAGGACCTCGCACGCCTTGGCGGTGGCTTCGTCGATTGCCTTCTGCACAGCTGGATCGTTCTGGAGCTTCAAAGCGGTCATGGCCACTCTCCCTGTCATTCAGTGATGGCTCGATAGTAGATGATGCCGAACGCAGAGTAACGCCCCATCACCGGCGCTACACTCAGCACGACTGCCTTGCCGGCGCCGATCAGCTGGTCGATGTATTCCTGGGCCGTGATCGCTGCCTGCTTGCCGCACTGGCCTTCGGCAATCTCGTTCTGCGCATGCCAGCGGAGTCGATCAGGCGTAATGTGGCCGACTGAGGGCGGGCAGTAGATCATCACGGCATCGCGCCAGCCGACACCATCCACAAACACGTAGCCGGTAGCTCCGGGAACAGCGCTGCCGGCGCTCATCATGCTGTCGTCATGCTTCGAGCCAGCAGCCGAGGCCGAAATTGCGGCAGCCGCCGCTGCCCCACCACCATACCCATAAGCGCTGGTAGCCAGCAGCGGCAAACCGAGCGCCGCCAGCGCCAGAAAACTTCGAACCTTCCCCATCGTCACCTCCACAGCGACAGTTTTTATTATCCAGACCAGGAGTTACCCCCTGCTCGACTGCCTGGATTCACTCAATTCTATACCATCATAAGATGGGGTTTACCCTGAACCAGGGAGTTCCCCCTCTAACTTCGTGCGCGCCTGTTATCCCGTAAAAGCCCGCCTGATGCACCCGTTTCAACCTGCAAGAGCAGCGCTGCCTGTAATGCCGTATCTGACCCTGCAAGACGAAACCTCTGCGTTGAACTTGATGACGAGTAAAAGCCGCGCTTGGACCACCCTGCCCTACTGACAAACCAGCAGGGCCTGAGAGTTATAACGGCCACACCACCCTCTATCACCCCAACACGGTGCAGAAGATACACACCACCCCGATCAACCCGCTTTTGCTGCTCTATATGCCTGCGCTGACGGCAGGACTTGGCAGAGGAAAAAGAGAAGAAAAAAAGACCAGAAAAAGAAAAAAGCACTGCCGTGCGGCTCCGCCGCACAGGCAAGAAAAAGAAGAAAAAGAGCGGAAGAAAAGCCCGCCCGAAGATCGGTGCGGATCGGGAGGAAGTAGAAAAGCGAGTGATCAGTGTGGGTGTGCCCGAGCCTCGGTGGATCGGGAGGAACACCAAGCGGGCTCAAGGAATGCACGGTTTTTCAGGAGGAACGCGGTGGGTTCTGTCTAGTACCCCTTCTTATGATGGTATAGGAATCGGCACCAACTCAGCCTCGCCGATGGCGTGAAGGCAGCTGGGAACTATTCACGTTTGATGCAAAGGATACTGTGTAGAGTCGTGGCGGCCTGTCGGGTATAACGCGGCGCAGCGGATGAGCTGCTTCGGTGAAATGAGGACTTTAATCCGTGGGGAATCGCCCATCAGAGCGCTATTCTTTAATGTTGCCGAACTGGTTTTCTGCGGAGACGTGAGCACATGAACACCGAGCCCTTTGTCATGAAGGATGTTAGCCGCGCCCTGCAATGGGTGAGTGTTTGCGCGGCATCCTGCGGATTCGACAATGACAAGACCGCTACCGTGCTAGCCGAGCTTTGCGGGTTCGGATCATGGGACGTGATGACGTATGCAATAGACAACTTGCCGCCCTCGATATGCGACGAACACATACCAGCAGATGTGCTAGAAAGCAGGCTTCGTCGCTATGCCGTAATCCTGATCCAAGAGCACGGTGTGAGCCCGCAGGCTGCATTGGGCATCATCCACAACATATCGCCTTCCACCGAAAGGCCACTTAGAAATTTCGTAGTCTTCGACGCTGAGGACGATGATGACGACGAAGCGTTCTCGACCGAAGACGATGTATCGTCGGCAGTGAGTAGCGCGCTTGGCATGCCCCTCTGCCCTGAGCGAGTGGCACTAACTGTCCCGCTAACAACTAGCGTGAACAGTGAAACTTGGCAGTATGCGATGGATTACCTGGGGTGGGAGGCAGAAGAACTAGACGATGAAGCACTCATTGGCGAGGCATCATTGTTGATTCACTCCCAATTCGATTCTTCTGTTATCCCGGTGTATCTATCAACGGTCCTACCCCCGCCAGATTTTTCTGGGGCCTTCTACGAGCACCCTTCTTTCCGCTTGCTCCAATATGCTTGCCTAGGGAATTTCATGAGCGAGTGGGCTCCTGCCGACGCTGAATGTTTCTTCATCCTGTCAAGCTGGCCGCTCATGACAACGATCAAGAGCAAAACCTATTGTTGCATTGGGGTGGCATTCGACGTTAAGACCGGACGCTGGCTTGATCTGCTGGTCAACAGGAAATGCCGTGACATTTCCACTCTACTCCAGATGAACAGAAAGGTTTCGAGCCTGCGAAAGGGTGCAGCCCCCCTAGGGGAGCCTGACGGGCGCTTCTGCAAACAACTTGCACTCCGACTGGGTGACTTTGGCCCAGAGTACGAGGGAATGCGCTTTGTAGGCATCCCGCACGGTGATGAGTGGCAAGTCGTGGGGGTGATCGATGACGATGAGTTCGACGAAGATAATCTCGGGCCATACGAGCTGGATGATTTCGACCGTTTTCCCCCTGAAACGCAGATGAATATGTAGCACTCGAAATGGCTTTAGCCTCGATTGCGAGGTGGCGCCCGCAAAGCCAAAGAGAAAGTGTCGCGGGAACGAAGGCGAGCCAGCCCGACCAGTCGTTAGAATTCCTTTAGTGGGCCGGACAGGCTGGCCCAGTAAAGGACTCATACCCCCATGACAACACCCAGCTCCCCTGCCCCATCGGCGAACGACTCGAAGCGCGATAAGGTTCTGCGAAACACCCACTTCGTGGTTTCTGCGGTGATCCTGGGCGTCGCCGGCCAAGTCTGGATCAATGGCGACGGCAACTACGCGCTCGGCTTCATGCTTGCAGCGCTGAGCCTGTTGCTCACCAGCTTCGGCGCCCTGAACCTGACCGGCCTGACCGACAACGCTCGCAAAGGGGTAATCATCCTCAGCCTCGTCGTGGCTGGCCTGGGCGTTTTTGCGTTCATTGAAGGGCTGCGCGAGGCCGAGCAGCATGGTCCTCGCATTTACGATGTGCGCTACGAGTTCACTGCGGCCAAGTTCAAGGTTGAGGGCATTTCCGATACGCCCTGCGTGCAAGAATCTGGCTCCGCCGATGCCCCCGTTACCTGCACGTTGGTCGTAACCCCTCTGTCCAGTGATGAAGCTGCCGGCGAGAAAGCTCAAGCGCCGGCTGACGACGAACAGCCCAAGGGTTGAAAGCGTACCTGTGATCCGACACCCCACGCAGCCGAGCAGTTGAGTAACTGCATCGAGTTGGATAGATCGCAGGCCGCTCATCGCCTAACGTGGAGTTCTGTTCATCGCACAAGGATGTGCCCTCAGTGGTAGCCCTCCCTCCCCGGAGGGTTTTTTTTGCGCGGGATTTCCGTTCAGTGGCCATGCGAGTATCCAATCGTGGCCGTTATCGTTCAGGCCCAACCTATATGCAGGCAACGGATACTTGAATGCAGTCAGCTCAGATCGCCCTCCCACAAAACACCGAGAGCCCGTCTCCCTCTATGCGTTGGACAAACCGGCGTGACCTATTGAAGTGGGTAAAAGCATTCCAGGTGTATTTCCCTCGGAAGGCTCATCTGGCCAAAAGAGCTGCCGCTACCCTTGCCGGAATTGAGAGCTTCGAGCGGCTGTATGGCGACCTGCCCGCCAGCGCTGATGATTCAGACACCATGGATCGGCTGTACTCGAAACGCCGTATGGTGAGGTTCAAGGAAGATCGCCTAACGCTTATCCGTGACTTCCGAATCCTGCCGGACGCTGCCGATCAGTTCCTCACTAGCTGCCCTGTCGGCTGCCAGGACTGCCTGTTCGATGGCATCAAGGACACCTACTACGACGAGGCTCTGTGCTACTACCGGGATGATCAACTGCCATCCGATGCAGTTGAGGCAATCGTGGAGCAGCAGCACCAGCTTGCTATCGGGCAGAGGCTGTCCACCGTTGATAGCACTGACCGCCTTGGGGAGTACCTTCCCCCCCAGATGATCATTGACCTATTCAACTTCCTACGGCTGCCGTTCACTGCGGACCTCACTGGGGAAGACGGGATCGACGCTTCTGCTCCACTGACAAGAGTCGGCTGGGTGGCAGATCGTGAGCTTGGCCGGCTGGAGTGCTTCGCCCTCGCTTTCACTGCACCGCCCAACTGGTGCCGAGACGAAGTGTTCTATTCGGCCCTGGCCCAGGTCAGCCTCACTCGCAACCTAGACGACCGCCCCGTGATCCTGCTGAACAATCTGCCGCAGCAGCTTGTGCGAGCAGGGAACTTCTACACGTCATTCGGCTGGGTCGTAACAGCAGTAAAGGTCTTCCCTTTCCTGGTGAGCCATCGCGGCGTTCCAGTTGCCGACCTTCTAGTGGAGCTGGCCACGTTCGATGCGGCGAAGTCATCGAACATTGCCGATGAATACTGTGTAGCCCTAGGCGTGTTTTGGAACCTTCTGCGCCAGCATTCTCGCCGACCACTGGACGAAACCCCCACGTTCAGCACCATGCCTGATAACTGGATGGTGATCACAGGAACAACTATCGCCGCCGCGAGCGGCAAGTAGCGAGCCGAAATGCCTTTTCAAGCGAACATGGTTGAAGTCAGAGCCGCAGACCTTTCTGGTACTGCATTGCATTGGGCAGTGGCAGTAGCAAAATACGGGAAGGTCTTCGTCTACCCAGACGGTGGTTTTTATCCGCCAGAGGGAAGCGTGTCGCTCAATGAAGATGACCTCACGCTCTGGGTAAACAATGGCCTAGGTGATCACACCGATGAGTGGTTGCCCTCGACCAACTGGGGACAGGGCGGGCCGCTTATCGATGAGCACGTACTGTCGCTTCGCGTAGCTGTTGAGCCAAAAGCTGGATGGGATGCGGTTGGTGGCGTTAAGTATTGCGCGACTGCAATTGGTCAGGACGGGTTTGAGAGGATGTGCTTTGGTGAAACACGGCTTATCGCTGCTTGCCGTGTAGTTGTTGAAGCGCTGCTGGGGACGTTTGTAAGCGTGCCCGCAGAACTCTTAGCCTTTCCAAGTTGATTCCTCTACGAGCTGGCCTTGCGATTCCGGCGACCAGTGAGACAGTGAGCCAATAACGAATACCGAGAAATCGTAAAAGCCCAAGCCCCGCATCAGTGGGGCAGAGGCCGTATAAGGACGCCCGTTTGGCGTCCGCCCCATCGAAGGACTGAGGCATGCCACTACCGAAACCCAAGAACATGACGCTTCGCCAGCGCGAGGCCGCTGCCAAGGCCCAGTGCTACGACTGGAACGCCGAGCACCATGAGGGCACCACTGTGACTTACGAAGAACGCCTTGGATCGGGTGAGACGATTCAGACCAAAACCTGCGGTCGGGCATTCGTCATGTGCTGCGAGCCGGTCATCATGGTGGAGGATGTTTCAGGTGCTGTTTCCCTGGATCACTGCACCGTAGTCACCGAACACGCTGCCGCATAGGAATCCCATGAAGAACACTATTTTGGTCCTGGTCGTATTGACCATCCTCACCGGCTGCGACGGGAGCCAGGACAGTCCGCGAGTCTCGCTCCTGTGCAATGGCAACGATGCGTATGGCATCACAGCCGATGGCGATGTTGGGCCGTGGGTGATGACCAAATCGGGGCCAATGATCGGCGACCGAGCAGGGAAGGCAACCGGGACTCCGATCCCGTGTGGGGAGGTCGAGAAGCTGCTGAATGTCGAGGCTAAAAGCTGGCCTTCGATTGCCGTCAAGGCCAGCACCATTGAGGCCGAAAAGTGCTTTCCAGAGTCCGAAACTGAATGCGTCGGCATCGACTTCGAGAAGCTTCGCGAGGCCACCGAGAAAGGCGAGATTGCAGCGCCTACCGCTGACGCTCAATAGATCGAGGAAACCGATGATTGGTTCGAAAATGAGATTTAACGTGCGGCTGTTTCGTGACGGATGCTTGGTCGAAGTTGGAAGGCACTACCCAGCCGACATTATCAATAATGTTGATGAGGATTTCGTTATGGAGGGACTGGACGAATACTCAGCAATGGCAATTGCGGAGGCGCATGTCGGCTTCAAGCCTGTTCTTCTTCCTGACGGATCAGGCCGGTATCACTGCGAATGCGAGTTTCCTTCTGTCGCGGCAATTTTGTGGCCCGTTGCTGGATCGGCATCCAATTAAGAGAAATCTCATGTTCAGTAAGTTTGAAAGAAAATTTCTGCTGGCGCTGTGCATCATGTTTTCAATTGCGCCAGTGGTATGGCACTCCAAAGGGGATGATGTGCTCCAGCTGATGCCATGGGCCGGGCTTGGCATTTTTGTTTGCCTCTCTGGATTCATCCTTGATCGCGTGCTGTTTAAGGAAAAGCCTAGTCCCGATGAACCCGGCTCAAGTGAGTAGGAAAACTACGACCGGATTACACACAGTAATCCGGTTTTTGCTTGTTGATGCCCAGACAGGTTTTCACACCAAAATCCGAATAGCCAATAAAAAGGGCGCCTAGTGGCGCCCTTACTCATTGCAGGTGATGACTATGCTGCACGCTGGTGCCGACCACGCGCCTCGCGGGCCTGCATCGCCTCGACACTGAGCAGGGACTCAGGAATCACCAAGAGGCGTTGGAGGGTGATCGGTTCCCCGGTATCGGCACAGTAACCGTATTCGCCGGCATCGATAGCTTTGAACGCTGCATCGATGTGTTTGAGCGTCTGGAGGTCCATTTCGATCAGGCGAGTCGCCGTGGAGCGATCTTCCTCAGCACTTGCCGAGTCAGCCTCGTCCGGCTGGCGCTCGATCTTGCAGAGCGCCTGGTTCTTCTCGATCCGCTCACGCAGCATCGCTGCTTTCTCGGCGAGCTTCTGGCGGAAGAATTCGAGTTGATCGGCATTCATGTATTCGTCAGCGCTCTGCGCCAGCAGTTGTTCCACGTTCATAGCTACCTCTGAGGTTCGATTGTTGACCTTCCGAGCGGAGGGTGATCGACAACCCAGAATAACGACCGCCTCTACCGAATCCACTGAACCGCGTGCAGTTACCTCCATTCGACTGAACATTTTTTGTCGCTGATGCGGATTCTGGGAATCGAGCCGTTATGGTGATTGTGTATCTACAGGGAGGCCCCCATGGGACCAGATTTCAGAGTAGAGGCCCTGCCGGCTGGCTTCGTCTATGGCGCAATTGCCCCGAAAGTCCTTTCCGACCTCGCGGGTCGATATGCCCAGGAGGCGCAAATCGATGTGCGCCATTGGGCGATGTGGGTGTTCGACAATGGCTGCACTGTGCCCGTACCAACCCAGATCGACAGCTCCACGTTTCCGCCCATTCGTGCCTGTCAGCTGCTCCGACAAACACTGGAGGAAGTGGCCCGCGTTGAAATGCACGCAATAGGAGAGACTGATAAATTCAATATCAGCGCTGTTATCAGCCAGCTAAACGAAGTTTGCGCCCTCGGCGCCGTGTAGGAGAACTACGATGTTGAAGCACCTGACCACTGAAATCAGCAACAAGCGATTCGTAGCCTACGTTGCCCTTCTTTACATCCTGGCGTTCACTGCCGGCGCTTGGGTTCCTGCGTCGAGCCCGATCTTTTCGAGCGCGCCCTACGTGAAGCTCGCCCTTTTGCCGCTCGCCCAGACCTTCTTGTTGATGGGCGCCCGCAGCCGCTGGCCTAGCAACTACGGCGTGATCGTCGCAGCCAGTAGCGCGTTCTATGGCGGCACGATTCTGAGCGTAATTACCTCGGTCTTCTTCTAAGCGAAGTAGACCATTTCTGACCGGCGAGCCATCGGTTCGCTTCACAAGCAGTACCACCCATATAGGAAGTCCATATGAACAAGGCTGAACTGATCGATTCCATCGCCGCCCAAGCTGACATGCCGAAAGCCGCAGCCGCTCGCGCCCTCGATGCCTTCATCGACACCGTAACTGGCGCCCTCAAAGCCGGCGACGCCGTAACTTTGGTCGGCTTCGGGACCTTCCAGGTCAAAGATCGCGCCGCCCGCACTGGCCGTAACCCGCAGACCGGCAAGGCCATCGAGGTCGCCGCAGCCAAGGTGCCGGGCTTCAAGGCCGGCAAGAGCTTGAAGGATGCAGTGAACTAAGCCCCTTCGGCAGCCTAAAAAGCCCCGCATCAGCGGGGCTTTTTTGTTCGCGCCGTCACGCAGCCACCAGCATCGCCCATGCACCCGAAGCAGATGCCATAGCTGACTTATCCCAATACCCCCAGAATTGGGGACTTCCCTGTTGCAATAACAGATAGAACAACGGAGTTCCCGATGACCCTCATTTACACCCGACAAGCACAGTCGTTTATTGCGCCGGATGACGGGCTGTACAAGCGCCCCCCACCCCACCAGATCATCCCCTACATGGTCAGGATGAGCAGCGCGATTCGAAGCACGTCGATGGCCAACCGGACCGGGGCCATCAAGATGGTGCAGGCCAATATGAACGAAGCCTGGGCGAAGATTCACCGCGCATTGCGCCCCTACTTCTACAAGCCCATCGACGAGCTGCTTGCCAAATACCCCGCTTCACCCATCGATTTGCCGAAGCTGGATGACATGCCACACATCCATGCCTCGATGCACTTCTGCTTGGACGTACTTGAAGACCTAGATCGTCTCACCGTGCTCATCCAGGCCGACACAGACGCAGCCGATGGCGCGGACACCATCTTCAACTGCTGGAACGCCGTTTACCGGGCAACTGGTCGCGTCGAGGGTATCGAGCGGCGGATCAAAAGCGGCAAAGGATTCAAGAACGAGGGCGTATGACAGCTGCTGAATATATCGGTGGTCGCGAAGAAGCAACGCTTGTCAGCGTTGTGTTTCGCTCCCCTACGAGCCCATGGGGCATTTTCCGCTTTCGCAGAGAAGATGGCTCCACGTTCGAAGCCACAGGGGATTTCGGCCAATCCGTTCTGTACGAGGAATTCATCCTCTACGGCCAACGCGTACCCGATATAGAGGGTGGTGATTTCCTTGTCAGCAAATTCACCTCGCGCCCTCCCCGCTCACCCAAGGCAATCTCTGGCTATCTCAGCGAGCTGACCGGCGCCAGCCGCGCCTCGACGGTGAAGCTGGTCGAGCATTTCGGTGAGAGCACGATTGATGTGCTTGAGCGTTCGCCTGACATGATCGGTGACGCTGGAATCCCAGAACGGGATATTGAACGCCTCATCACCGGCTGGAAGGAGCTTCGCTCCGACAGACTCACCTTGGCCAAGATCGAGGTCAAAGGCATCCCGCTCTACAAGCTGTCTAAGCTGGAGCGCTACTACGGGAATGATGCCGACCTGAATCAGGTGATCAAGACCGACCCATACGCCCTGTACGTGTTCTTCGATGACATGCCCTTCCCCAAGGCCATGGCCCTGGCGAACCAGCTCGGCGTATCCAATCAATCCGAATCGGCAATCAGGGGCGCGGTTATCGCAGCACTGCGGCGCGAAGCATGGCTTGGCCACTCGGTCATCGAAGGCAAGCAACTCGGACAGCTGGTCGTGAAACTGCTCCGTGTCCACCCGGACGTTGTGCGCCCGATGCTGGCACCCGCAGTTGCAGAGCTGCGGCGGTTGAACTTGATCCACGTCGATGAACGACGAGTCCAGCTAAAGCAGCTCTACGAGGCCGAGCAGAAACTGTTCGCCCATATCGACAAATGGTCCAGCCTCAACGAGGAAGACCTCGACCTCGACCTTGTGCCATCGGAGCAGATGGGGCTCAAGATGCTCAAGTCGATGCAGCTCAAGCCAGCAAGCGCAAAACAGCTTCTGACTGGCCTGTCGGCACTGCTCTCCGAATGCTTTGCAATCGTGCAATGCCAGACCTTCGAGGATCAGCTTTTTGTAGCCAAGGCCTTGTCCCTGATATTCGAGGCGTATGGTGCCGATGCGGTCATCACCACCTACACCCTGGAAATGCTCACCGAGGCGTCACCCCGGCTCGGCTGCTCAATCCCCAGGATGACCTACGCAGAACTGATCGGCCTGGACGATGAAACTGGCATCCCACTGCACCGGGGCACCAACCCCATAGAAGCGGATGCCATCGTCGTGCTCGGCGCCGACGCACTCGGCGTTGAGGAAATGAACTACCTGATCGAGGCCGCCCCGCTTGATGGCCGGCTGTACCTGCTGGGTTGCCCAAGGGACTTGCCGAGTCTTTCGGTAGGCCAGCCGTTTGCCGACCTGCTGGACTGCGGCCAGTTCAAGGCCTTCCATTCCCGGTTCTGGGGCATTCCTGGTACTGCAAAGCACGACGCACAGGAGCAGATATGGGCCGGCGCCGTTGAGCCTGACCTCAACGACTTCGACCCCACGCAGCCTATTTCATGGCTGGAATGCGGGACCGATGAACTCCCGTCGATGATCCCCACGCTACTCCGAGAGGTTGCCGCAGCCCTAGAGGTAAACCCTCTGGCGGATATACGCATCGTCGCGCCCAGCACCAGCAGCAAGGCCGTCAGGGCTATCCAGGACGCCATCATTGCGGAATTTGCCGGCGACAGCTTGCCGATCACCTTCCAGGGCCGGCAGTACCACATCGGCATTCCAGTGGTTGTACGGCAACCGCTGAACTCAACGTCTTGCCCGGCCTTTTCGGTGTATTGGCCGACAGAGGTTTCGCCCACCTCATTGACCTTGCAGAGCCTGACCGGCGCCGAGGCGAAGCTAACCCAAGATGACCGCATCGACGTGTTCGACGCGCTAGTGATGACGCCGAAGTTCGTCAGGGGCCGGCGATACGAGCTGGTGGTCCTAATTGCGCTGGCTGACCAATGCGGCGCCATCAACCAGGAGCTGGTGAGCAGCTTGCTCAACACCTCTGCACGCTCGCTCATCGTTGCGGGCGAGATTCGTGATCTGGCCAATGGATTCGCCGAGCGTCAATCGAGCCGCACGCGCTCCAAACTCCTGAACTGGGTATCTGAGAAATGACCATTCGATCTGCACGCCGCGACGCCCAGGAAAAGGCCAGGGAGAAGCTGACAAGGCAGCGCGTGCTGACATTCAGCTCTGCGCTGTTTGGCTCTGCAATTCCCTTCATGCCGGCCCCGCTGGTCATTGCAATGGGTGTTGCTGCGGCGCACCTCTGCCTCGGCATCGAAAAGAAGATGGCCGAAAACGAAAAGCCCATCGTCTGGGACTCTCTGCTCGAAGAAAGCGATCTGCCCGATTGCGATCTGCGCAGAAGCACCTACTTCGGTCAGGTCATGCCCTACTCGGAGTGGAAGGCTTGCATCGAGGATGTGCGCAACAACAAAGGCGTTGTGACCGCGAATGACGTTCGGAGAACCCTCAATGAGGTGTACCCGGACATGATGCCTTTCATGCTCACCGACGACCTTATGACGCGCCACGTAGCGCTTCTGGCTGCGACCGGGACCGGCAAAACGGAACTGCTGCTGGCAATCATCCAGCAGCAAATCCGAAAAGGGGCTGGGCTAATTCTGGTCGAGGCCAAAAGCGACTCAGACTTCTCGGGCTCGATCTACGCGATGATGAAAGAGGCAAACCGCCTTGACCAATTCAAGCTGATCAACTTCGAATTCCCAGAGCAGTCGCACACCTACAACCCAGTCTATTCGGGTGGCGTCCGCGCCACGCTGTCCACCCTCATGAAAATCCAGGCTAACTCGTCTGAGGAATTCTGGACGGACATTGCCCGCTACACGCTGACTGCGGCGACATTGACGTTGAAACTCCAGCCAGGGTCGCCGGCATTCAACATAAAGGACATGATCGCCCTGCTGAGCGACTTCGACCTACTGCTCTCCTACACCAAGCGGATCAGGGCTGAGGAAAGCAAGCAGCACAAAGAAGGCATGGACTGGCTTTACAGCTACCTCAATAACTGGTGGAAGGATGGCGAGGGCTGGAACTACGGTCAGTACAAGACCCTCACGCAAGGCTTGGTGTCCAAGCTGTCGGCGTTCGCCCACTCCGAATACTCCAGCATCGTCAACACCTACGCACCTGACGTGGACCTCAAGCATGCCATCCTGAACAACGAGGTCGTGGTGCTCTCCATGTCCAGCCTCGCGGACAAGGATGGTGTGGAGCTGTTCGGCAAGCTGTTCATTTCCGACTTGGCGCGTGCGGTCGGCGAGATTCAGCTGGAGAAGTCGAAACCGTTGATGATGTTCCCAGCCATCTTCGACGAGTACCCATCCTTCATGGACGAGTCGCAGGTGCAGCTCTTTCAGCTGGCCCGCTCGGCAAACGTACCGATCATCATCGCCTTCCAGGGCGTCGGCTTCCTGGAGAACATTTCGCCTGCATTCGTCGAAATGGTCCTGGGCAACTGCTGGCATCACCTCTACTGCGACATTCGAGACACGAAGACGAGGGAGTTCGCCGTCAAGCTCGCGGGCTCGGTCATCACCAAGATGGAATCAACAGCAGAGGGACAAAGCGTGGGCGCCAGCCACGCATCCAACGAGGCCGGGTTGGTGGCGAATCAGTCCGATGGCGAAAGCGCGTCCGTCACAACCAAATCCCAGCGGGAAGAACTCATCCAGCCGGAAGACTTTGCAACCCTGGATCAGGGCGACGGGATCATCGTCGGCAAGTCAGGCACGTACCGGGTACGAATGCCGATGGTCCGCAACAGTTTCCCGAATGTCCCGTTCAGCGAAATGCAGCTGGTTCGGAGGCGACCGCGTGGCAGGCCGGGAATCTATGCGTGGGATGAGTTCACGCGCAAGAACAAGGACAAATTCTCGCGACTTCTCGGGCAGCCCTAACTGGCCACGCATTCGCGGAACCCGAAGGGCTCTACCCCGCCCCCCAAAATGAACGAAATCCCGCGCATGCGCGGAAAATGAGGAAGCAATGGCAACTTGGATCGACAAGCTTCGAGAGTGGAATTACGACTGGGAGCCGGTCGCAACATGGCTCCTAGACACAGTTCAGTATCAGGCAGCCCGGCACGGCCCAATAGCTTATGTGGTCGCAGCACTCACTGTGATCCTGGTTTTCCTTTCGTTCCCCCCGACAAGGAAGCTCACGCAGACTTTCTGTGGCGGAGTCTTCAAGTTGGTTCTGAACTTCATCCAATTGGCCGGCGCCCTGCTGTTCGTTCAAGCAGTAGGCTTCATCGCTCGAATGTGCCTCACGCTGTTCCATAAAGCTCGAATCTGGTTGATCGAGACAGCACGCAGAGCACGCGAATAAACCAAACGCAAAAAAAACCCACGCCTCCGCGCATTTAGGCCCCATTCAGGGGCCATCACCTTTGCACTGTGAAAGTGTAAAGGAGATTTTTTCATGCGCATGCTCCACCTGTGCTTTACCGCCCTTCTCTCAGTCCTGGCTGCCACCTCTGCGGTGGCGGCTGACCCCTACCTGATCGATCAGCGCGACCCGGCCTATCAGAAGTCGATTGAGCACTTAGCTCGCGCAGCACAAGCCCTTGCCGTGGCCAGGAAAGAAATGGCCAAGGCAGAAGGCGCTTACCAGCTTCCCGGCCTCAACGTCCAGCAGATGCAGGAACAGCTGAGGCCTCTGGAAGACACCCTCGCGGTGTTGCTTGCCCCCGAAAAGAAACGAATGGCTCACCAGACATTGGTGCCGGACGGAATCTTTTTCACCCCTCTCATTTCTGGAGATTAATCGTGGACTTCTCGAACGTTCTGCCCCGTTACGGAACCCGCGAACACCGGCAACTCGGACTGCTGTTGGTCATGTTGCTCGTTGTCGCGGTCGTCATGCTGATGCCTGACTTCGCATTCGCCGCCTTCGACGGAACCATCAAGCCGGACGACAAGGTTGGCACCAACCTGGACTCGTCCGCACGTTCCTGGTGGCGCTTCCTGGCCAAGCCGGGCTTCTGGATTGCCATGATCTGGCTCGCAGGTAGCGTGCTGTTTTTCAGTTCGCGAGGCTGGCAGCTGCCCTTCGTTCTGGGCGCAATCTTCCTGTTCGGCGAAATGGTCGTCGATGGGTTCCAGGCCCTGATGAAGTAACGGTGAAGCCATGCACCTGAGAGTTACGACAGAAAGCGACACCTATGTGTACGCAACATCCCCACTCCGCTTGGCAGGACTAGACCCCGAGGACTTCATCATCCTCGCGCTACCTGTGGCAGTGCTCAACACGGTGGATGTGAACCCCATCATCTGTTTGCTGGTGGGGTTCTTCTGCTTGTGGCTCTACAAGAGCATGACCGCAGATCAGCCGTCCGGGTTCTTGTCCATTGCCGTATCGCTCGCAGTGGGTGAGCTGCTGAACAACCCCGTTGTTCAGCAGATCAAGCCTGCGCGAGCGCTATTGCAATGGATGGCCGTGAAGATCAACCACCTATGGATTACCAGCGGCCTTCTTCCGCTGCCCAGCTACTGCAATCTGTACGAGCGCTAGCATGTCTAAACCAACCAAATATGGGCCTCCCATAAAGCTGTTCAACATCCTGGGCGCCTCAGAACTGCGGCAGAGCCGCATCATGGTTGTCTTGCTGTTCGTCATTCTGGCGGCAGCGGCGATCATCGGGTTCCTGATTTTCCAAGTAGTCGATCTACAGCGAGCCAATGCGCAGTTGAGTTCTGATCGCGTGATGTACGGCTACCCAAACGCTGAAGGCGTATTCGTGAGCGAAAAGGTCATTCCTCGACGCCACGTAGAGGGTTTCGTCAGCTGGTACATCCAGAACTACTACAACTTCACCCCTGAGTCGGCTGAAAGCAATGCCACCGAAGCGTTGCGCATCATGTCGCCAAGTCTTCGCATCAAGCAGGAGCAGCCTCTCAAGACACTGGCTCGCCAGTCCATCGAGCAGGAAATCACCCAGGTCTTCGCACCCGACAGCGGGTACACCATCGAGTACAAACCGGGCCAGGGCTACATCGTGTCGTTCAAAGGGACACGCATCCGGGCAACGATGAACCGCGTATTCAGCACGCGCAAATATGACGTGAAGCTGCTGCTCAGGCCCGTCAAGCCTTCTGCCCACTTCGAATGGGCACTGGTCGTAGACGACTACATCGCGCAGGAGATTTGAGTTTGAAAACCCCATTCCTAGCTGCCTTGGTTGCAGCAGCTATCAGCATGCCTGCCCTAGCTAAAGACGAGTGCAACCGCTCGCCGCGCACCATCGTCTATGACAACAAGCCCGTTGATGTTTTCATCAGCAATGACACCCAACGCGCAGAAGTGACCTTTCCAGAGCCCTACCTGGAAGGCATCTATGTCGAGGTCACGGAGGGCATGAACTTCTACAGAACACCGATCAACAACAAGATCGCGTTCATGTCCGAAGACCCAATGTACACGGGTCTAGTCACCATCGACGGCCCGAGCAAGAAGTCTTACATCATCCGCCTGATCACGCGGCCTGGGTGCGCAGACAGCCAGGTAACGATCCAGGATCAGCCACTCGCTGATCGCAGCCAGACTGCCGTGAACACCTATGGCCACAAGAAAGGCCTGATGAACTATCTGTTCGATGGCAAGTTGCCGCCCGGCTATCGGCAGGCTGACTTCGGTGGAATGTCGAAGGAAGAACGAACCGTCTTCCGCCAGGGCTCTTTGGAGTTCGTTCTGCAAAGTCAGTACATCGGCCCGAAGTACATCGGCACCACCTATGAAGTGATCAACAAAGGTCGAACCGCGACCAAAGTCGCCATCGACCAGATCGACTACAGCAACCCCGCTGTGCGCGAAACCCTAGGCATCGCACGTCAGGTTTCCATGCTCCCCACATCCCGCATCCTTGGCCCCTCGCCGGACTTCCTTACCGAGGTCTACGCAGAAAGCCATCGAGGACTCCTGTTCATCGTTTCGGAGAAGCAGAAGTGAGCGATGCCGAAAACAAACAGAACCCGTTGATGGAGAAAAAGACTCTCCTTGTCGGCGGGATTATTGCTGTCTGCCTTGCAGTCGCATTCTTTGGCAGTGGCAAAAAGAAAGTTGAGACTGTGGATGTGGCCGCTAAACCCATTGAGGTGGGCTCCGACCAGATCAACGCCATTAGCGTCAAGGATAAGGACGCCGCACTGACCGTATTTGCCAAGCAGTTTGAGGCCGTTGAGCAGAAGCTCACGATCCAAGAGCGCGAGGCGGCTGAAAGCATCGCCGGTCTTCGCAAGGAAATGAAGGACTCCAACAACGAAGTGAAATCGATGGTTTCTTCGTTGGCGAACGAAGTCCTTGCGCTCAGAGCCAACGGTGTTGAAGCCGTCTACCAAGAAGCAAACAAGAACGACAGCAAAACCCCTCCGTCTTTGCCGGACAAGCTGCCCGATCTTGGCCTGGAGGGAGGCCTGAACTTCGATGGCCTGAACTTCGACATGAGCGCACCCAAGCCACAGGTCGAACAACCGGCACAAGGCGTAGGCATCTACGGCCCTAACTACTTCATTCTGAAACCACAGAATGTCGGCACCACCGTAACGAGCAAGAACGGCGGAGACGCATTGAGCGCGAGCGAAAGCGACCTATTCGCTTCGATGAGTTCCCCCGCTCCGCAAACGCCCAACTATGCAACCCAAAACGCAGGGCAGGCCCAGGCACAACCCCAGAAGCAATATGAAAGCGCTGCCGAAGCCTACGAGGACCAACAAAAGAATGCTGAATCTGTCGCTGGCGCTGTGCCCACTGGACCCAAGCTTGAGCGCATCACCATCCCTGCGTTCTCCTTTGTTGAAGTCACGACCCTACATGGGGTGGCCTGCCCAATCGGCGCCAACTCTCCAAATTCCAAATCGCAAAGCGAGATACCTGCACGCCCCATAGTTCTGCCTGTACGTGGCTTTTTTCGGGGACCGAACGGATCGAGCGTGGATATTGGCAACATCCATCTAATGGGGCTTTGCGCCGGGCGCCGCACATCAAGCAGTAGCGCTGGCCGAGCCACGATCCGTGTCGAGCAAATGTCGTACTGGGACGAAGGTGGCGACGCCCAAATGTCTGCCAGCACCGGCTACATCGTCGATACACGCGACAACGAGCAGGACGTATACGGACGACTCGACAAGGCCTCTGGCCGGACACTGGCTTTGGAGTCTGCGGCAGCAGCTGGGGCCGCGTTTGCTTCTGCTCTCACCCAAAGCGAGTACACCACGCAAAACAACCTCAATGCCGAGGGCGGGTCATCGACGGTCCAGCAACTGACTGGCGATGCAACCAAGGCGGCAACCACTCAGGGCATTGCAGCAATCTTCGGAAAGATAGCCCAGCGATTTGAGCAAGAAGCCAATGCAGCCATCGACACAGTGGTAGTAGAGCCCGGCATCCGCCTGCGGTTCGTCACTGATCAACCAATTCATGTCTACAAGCCTGCCGAAGCGTTCGACCTGGACGGAAGCAGCAATGACGTTCTGCTGTGAGGAAACGACTCGTATGAAAAAGCCGCATATTGCCGCCGCCATTGCATGCCTGACCTTGCTCACTGGCTGCGCCTCCGAGCCGACATTCCACAATCAGGCCTCGATGGATGACGTTTACGATGCCGTTCACGCGACCGCGCAGCGCGAGACAGTGAGCCTCCTGCGACAAGGCCTTCGTGCCAGACCCGAGCTAGGGAGTTCGGAGCCCTACTACCCAATCCGTCAACCTGACGTTGTGGCTCCTGTATGGAACGTGCCATACGCAGACAAAAAGACTGGTGTGAAGCACGGCGGCAGCTGGAACTACATCGTAGTCGAGGAAGCACAATGGGCCGATTGATCATGCTGCTTGGCTCATTGGTTTGTGCCGGCATCGCGCAGGCCGAGGGTGTGCCTCAAGGAATCCCTCAGCAACAGATGGACGCGATTCGTGAGTATCACACCAAGCAGATCATGGGCAGCAGCCAGGACCTCACCAATCTGCAACCCGATGTTGTTCTGTTCCGAAAACTGTTCGAGCGTCGGGAGAACAATTTAGACCAGCAGAAACTGGTGCCGCTGGACCCGGTGCCCATGGCGCAAGTGTTCAAAGCAAACGACCTCACGCTTGGGCAACTTGCGAAAGTAGCTGCGGCAGCCAGTGGCTATGACGCGGTACTGCACCCGCAGATCAACCAGCAGCAAATCGTCAAGATCAACTCCCGCCCGAACTCGCTCACCGATATAGCCGAGTACCTGACACGCGTCACTGATGCCCAGTTCACCGTCTACCAAGAGAGCCGGGCTCTGGTAGGGCTGCCCAAAGGACTCACGCAATGACCGAGACAACCCAACTGGATCATCTGCATCTTTACGACACAGACCTCCAAGCACTCGCGAGGCGTAACTACCAAGGCGGTATGCCGATTGAGCTTCTGAGCGACGCCTACCTGTTTGAGGAACATGGCTGCTACTTCCACACCGTCGATGGCCGATTTGCAAAGATTTGGCGCATCCAGGGCGCGGACGGCGCCATGCTCAACAATGAAGAACTGCATGCAGTATGCACTTCATTCGGAGAAGCGCTTAACAAGTTCCCCTATGGCAGTTCCGGCCAGTTCATTCGCCATACGAATCGTGACATTCGCGGGCTAATGTCGAACTACGCAAACAATCTGGATGCGGACCTGGGTGAATTCGAATCGGCACTTGCTGATTCGATCATCAAGCGCCAATACAACGCGGCTATTTCCCCAAACGGATTCTTTGCGAAGCTCAGTTCCGCGACGTTAGAAAAAATGCGCGCCGAAGCCATGTCGGCCTTGGACAATGAAGAAAATGATGACGTGCGAGCCAACGTCTCAAATGCTATTCAGCGCGAAATCAATGAAGGCCGATACCCGTTCATATCGAACTACTATCTCGTCTTCATGTGGGAACCTGATTACATGTTTGGCAAGTTTATCGACCAAACCTGGAAAGCGGCTCTAGCATCTGTTGGTTTAGCTGACGCTGATGCCCTGGCACATGAATCTTACTCTAAGCACTGTGAGAAGTTCGGAATTCTTTGCAACGGCATCGCTCAAACGTTAGCGGCTCAAGGGTTCCGCCCCGAAGAACTGAATGGTCAAGGCTTCGTGAACTGGCAGTACCAGTTACTTAACCCTGTCCGCTACTACAAGATGGAACCACCGGCATACCGCCCGGATATGCCGGTATACGAATGTCTGAAATCACCAGACTTGACGCCGAACCATCAGGCCCTGAACTCTGCAACAGCCTTCTCTCAAGTAAGGACTAGCGGCAAGGGATACACCATTCACGATAGTGGCCATGAATACTTCATTCGTGCTGTTTCGGTAATCGGTAAGCCTGCCAAGTCAGCGCCGGGCATGCTTCAAACTGCAATGCGCGGTGTCGAAAGTGAGTCGCTTATCACACTCAACTGGTACGTGCCAACGAAGGCCAAAGTTACTGCACGTCTTGCGGCGCGGGGCAAGCTGATCGCCTCAAAGAAAGGCATGCGCCTTGGCGACAAGCTAACTCTACAGCAACAGGAAGATGACCTTGATGCCGTCAAGGGGAAAACCTCAAGCGAAAACGTTGTAGGTCGAGAGCAGTTCTTCGACACATCAATTCATGTTTGCTTGATGGGTTTTGATAGCGAGAAGCTGGAGTCCCAAACTGATCAGCTTGAATCGCTACTATGGCGAATTGGCTCTGCGGAGAAGATGCGGGGCGACGCAGCTGTACGCACTTCGTTCCCACTTAACTATGTAGAGAAAAGCCGTTCCCTGCTGCGGCGTGACACCCCTCACCTCACTGAAAGTCTGTCGCATTTGTGCCCGATTTTCATGGAGTACCAGGGTGTCCCTGACCCTGGCCTGATCATGAACAATCGGCTTGGTCAGCCAATATACCTAGACCTGTTTGGCAGCTTGGTAGTTACAGCGCACTCCCTAATCGTGGGCACCACTGGTAGTGGTAAATCGTTTGCTTTCAACAACATCCTTATGGGCACAAGGGTCAAGTACCGACCCAAGGTCTGGATCATCGATAAGGGTGATAGCTACGAATCGCTCTGCATCGTGCTAGGCGGCAACTACATTCGCCTCGCTACTGAGCCTTACGTCGATAAGACGACAGGCCGCACAATCTATCCAATCTGCATCAATCCGTTCTATCTCAGCAAGGATGAGGACGGAAGAAACCTTGTCCCTAAAAACGACGAGACAATGTTCATTGCCGACCTCTTAGTTATGGCCATGACTACCGGCAATGGCGACGCGAACGCGGCAGTGCATACCAAATCGCGGCCTCTACTCTATACCGCTCTATCGGAGTTTTTCAGCGAATGGGTCGAAACGAACCCATACGAAGAACCGATAATGAGCGATTTCATTCCTAAGCTCGCCAAAACAAACTTCACCGACCTGTCTGGTGAAGACTTGGTAGAGCGGCTGACCCTGTTTTATGGCAATGGCCCATATGCTGCAATTTTCGACGGGAAATTACAGGTTGATTGGGACAATGATTTCACCGTACTTGAAACACAGCGTATGGCGAAATCTGACGCTCTACCAATCGTCACGCTCGCGCTGTTCCGCCAAATCGACATGTACTGCAAGTTCAAGCTCGACAAGGATAGGAAGAAGCTGATTGCAGTGGACGAAGCGTGGGCAACACTGTCCTCCCCCACCGCAGCCGCTGCCTTGGCCGGTTTTTACCGCGAAATGCGGAAATACAAAGCTGGGTGTCTACTCATTAGTCAGACAGTCAAAGACTTTGTGCGAATCCTCAACGCGGAGGCAAACGGCTCTGGGGATCAGCAGGATGGCATCCTGGAGAACACCTCGCATTACTTCTTTCTTGCCTGCTCGGAGTCGGACTACAAGCTCGCAAAAAGTGAACTCAGCTTCTCAGATGAGGAAATTGAGTTGTGGCGGTCGCTGGCATCACTTCCGCCGCTCTACTCAGAAGTCTTTTATCGGATGCGAACCGAACAGGGGCTCTATTACTCGGGAGTCTTCCGACTTTTCGCAAGCTCGGTATCACTCTGGATCGCATCGTCCGCGCCGGAGGACTACGTGCTGCGAGAACAGAGAACTCAAGAACTCATCAAGAAACAAGGCATTGACGAGCAGCTAGCACGTCAACGAGCCATCGTCGAACTAGCAGATGAATACCCTTACGGAGCCAGATTCCATGTCCAAGACGCTGCGTAGTGCCGCACTCACAACTGCAACCGCCATCCTTCTGGCCGGTTGCGCCTCCAAATACGAGCCGAGAGAAAGCATCGTCGATGAGGCCAAGGCCGCCGAGAAAGAAAAAATTGTTGCCCCGCAAACGGTTCTTGAGCGTCAGGCATACGAAAAAGGGGTACAGGACGTACTCATTGATATGAAAGGGAAGATGAGAGCACGCGACCGATTTACCTGGGAAGCGCCAATCATCCAATGCGGCGTTGAAATTCCAGGCCGAGTGATCAACGGAATGCTGGTCCCGACACACGAAGAATGCGTCCAGATTGCACCTGGCCGCTGGATTGAAGAAGCGCCGACCTTTCTGCCGGCTCTAGGAGCGAACGAATGAGTGACAAAACGAACATGCTTGGGAACCTTGGCTCGCGGATTCGTGACGGATTGTCTCGCATGAACCAAGACGCCAAGGACAAAGCAGAAGGCAAGAAAGGTTCCTCGACTCCCGAGAACGAAAGCATCGGTGCTCCCGACGAAACAATGGACGAGGCTTTGGCTGCTGAAAGCCGCACCGAGAAAGATCGTATTTCGGCTGTCCCAGAAGACGAAATCGATGATGCGCTCATCATCGAAATGGAACCCCAGGAACAAAAGCCGAAACCCAAAGGGCTTGATAACAAGCAGAAGCTGTTGGTGCTTGGCGCCATGGCTATCGCTGGCATTTACTGGCAATTCCAGTCACCCGCACCAATGCCGACTGAGCAAGCAGGTAGCGAACAGGCTCAGAACCAGGGACAACTGGAAGTGCCTGCGGGCGAGGAAGTGGACGGGCCGACATTCGATTTAGCTGGTCCTGCGGATGATGAATCACCGATCCAGACCACCTCCAGCACAAGCTCGCTTGATGAGCTTGGGTTCGGTGTACCAGCGGAGGGAGGCAAGGATGCTGCAAATGATCCAATTGGCACTGACCTGCTGACAGCGGACCTCGACGAACAGCTCACCAGCCTTGGGGATGACGGAAACGAAATCCTCGATCCATTCACGGGCAAAGTGAAAACTGAGCCTGCCGCTGCGCTGCAAGTCACTGGTGCGAATGAGGTAAAGGCTGAGCCAACCCTGAACGTCGAAGCCGACTTGGGCCTGATCGGCGCCTCGGATGCGAACCCGTTTGATGCACCTGATAGTAAGTCCACCGAGTTGAGTGGCACCCAGATCAAAAATGCGGATAGTAGTTCTGGCGAACTGAAAGATCAGGGCGCGAATGCTGACGTAGCCAACCTCAATGCCAAATTGGCAGAGAAGGATGGTCGGATTGGCGAGTTGGAGAACGAGGTGGGCAAGCTCAAGACTGAACTTGCCAAGGCGAAAGACGAAGTGGCGAAGCTAACCAGTCGCCCGAGTCCGAGCGCCAAAACCACAAAAACTCAGCCCGCAAAGCCGACCACCGCTGCACAGCGCTCGCCCTCGACGAATCGAGTCGCCTCTGCGCCGAAAGCTATCGCAAGACCACGCATTTGCGTGACTGCGGTAGCCCAAGCGGCCAGGAATTGCACCACATGCGTCCCGCATGCCTTCATCACCCACCGTGGTGCAGAAGACATGGTAGGCCAAGGCGATTTCATAGAGGGGCTTCGAGTAAACATCGTTGGGGACAGACTTGATCTACAGAACGCCAAAGGCGATGTAGTTCACAAGTTCTGGAGTTCACCCAATGGCTGTGCCGCAAGTTAAACAGACGTTAAAGATTCAGCCAACAGAGAAAGATAATCTCCTGTTGCAGCAATGTCTGGCGGCAATAAATAAAGAACGCTTTAGCAATAAGCTAGAAGTCAATGCGCGCTGGGGCTATCCCAGCGCCGTTGAGCCTCGCGACCCAGCCGAGGAATTGAAGCACTTACCCGAAAGCGAGCAGGCTCTCATAGCGCAGGCGATTCAGGCCTATGCTGAACGCGACTGGGACAGGGCAAAACAGCTACTCAAACCATTCTGCCATTACGAGTTGAGGCATATAAACAGCCTCTATATCAGCACGCTCCGGCATTTGAAAGAGCCAATTTGGTTCAATACTTCGCAACAGATATGGCACAACGACCCGGAGTCCATTGCTCCAGCAGTTGCGAGCATCGAAATTCGGAACGATGTTGAAGAAATTCTAGTGTCCCCTGCTCTTTCGAGCATTGGTTACAAAGCCCCTAGATACGTGCTCAGCTACGTACTTTTTCACGAAGGGCTGCATAAAATACTGGGGACGAAGCACTACAACCCCCACCCTCCCCTGTTCCGCAGATTAGAAGCCACTGCCTATCGACGCAATTGCGCAGTCGCTTGGTTAAGGAAGCACAGGTTCTCGACTATCGAGGATTTATTCTAATGCGCGCAATTGCAGTAATAGCCCTTCTCTTTTCGCATTGCGCTTGGGCAAGTCAATATGACTCTCTCATCGATTCCGCAGCTCGGAGCAAAGGAATTGATCCAATTGTCCTTCGCGCCTTGGCTCAGAAGGAGTCTGGCAAGCATCCGTGGACCTTTAACTGTGATGGTGAAGGGTTTTACTTTCAAAGTAAGAACCAAGCGGTATGGGCACTTTGGCAGATAAGCCAGAACCCATGGATGGCCAAAGTAAGACCATTAAAAGGCGAGACAGTACGTCAGTTTTTCTCAAACAGGCAAGCTGCAATTGCGTTTATGAATAGCTACAAGGCCGCTCAGGTAAGGGCTGGGATGCAACCAATTACTGTGCGAAACGACAACCTAAAGGAACTCAAAGCAGGCCAGGGGCGTGTTCGTCAGCTATGGGTGGTAAACACAGATATTGGTATTGCCCAAGTAAATTACAGATTTCATGGCGTCAGCAAAGCCAGGGTCCAGCAGTGGTTCGATCCAGCTTACAACCTTTCATACGCAGCATCCGAGGTTGCCAGACACAAAAGTAGAGGCAAATCAGATATTGAGGCAGCTGGAGATTACCACTCCAAGACACCCTCCGTCCGCGCTATCTACATGAAAGCACTACTTCCCATCTACCAGAGAGAGAAAGCCCGTGCGCATCCTGCTCTTGCTAGTTATTAGCACATTTCTTTCTGCAACCACTATAAGTGCAGCTGAGCAAAGTTCAGCACTACCCGCAGACCAACTGAAAGCAGGTCTTGCCGCTATGCGCAGCGGTGATAAAGAGAAAGCTTGGGAACTCCTATTCCCGCTAGCTCAGTCGGGTGAGGTTCAATCAATGTTTTATCTTGGCGAAATGATGGTGCGCTCACCTGAATATGGGGACAACCTAGAGCGCGCAATTAAATTCTTCACCGTTGCTGCGGCTAAAGGGCACGAAGGCGCTAAAGCAATGCTGCCAAGAGTCAAAGCAATGCTTGAGCAGCAAGTAAGCGGCGCGCTTCCCACCATAGCTGGCACAAGTGGCTTGCCAAGCCAAGCTGATATAGCAACCGTAAACGCAAAATTGGAGAAGTACAAAGCCGAGGTACTTCGATTCACAGACAATATTGTCGAATCTGCCGACATACCTCGAATTGACGTACTTGTCTTCGTGGAGCGAACCGATTCAACAGCTGAGCGCCTTTATGGCTTAACTCAGTCACTTGAGCGTCAGTTTGGAAATAAGATACGAACTAAATTTTTTGTAGTAATCCGTCCAGAAACTTGGAAACCAGGCACACCTCCTACTGGCGGATCAGTTCTGCCCCCGAATGGATTTACACCCGATTTTAAAGGTAACTTAGCAAATCAACACGGGGTTAGAAAGCTACCTTCAATTGTCGTGCTCCCGCCAAGCGGACAAGCAAAGGTCGTTGACGATTTCTCGTCTCTCACGTCTACCATTTCCAGCATGCTCTAATACGAGGCCAACAATGAAATCTACCTTCAAGATCGGAATCGCATTCTTGGCCGGGGGAGTAATCTTTAATGCTCCTTTTGCTGTTTCAAACAGCACGACAACCGAGGACATTCTTGCCAGGGCAATGGCGGGCGCAATGCAGTCTGTTGCTGAGTTTCAGCAAAAGAAGGAAGAAGAAGAACTAGCAAAGCTTCCGAACATTATGGACTGCCAAAATATGCAGTGGATGAAAAACTGCACAGAGATCAATAAGCAGGCCAAAAGGAATCCAACCGCACCTATTCGCGTAACCAATCCTGCTGGCCTTGAATTTAATTTCGTGCCCGGTACGCCATCGGCAATGATTAGGCTCCAGCTCGAACAATCTCCAGAAGCGGCCATGGCAGCGGTTCGCTACATGGATCAAACCTGGGGCGAATATAAGAAATCAGCAAACCTATATCAGGCAGCCATGTGGGACGCTGGCCCGCTTGATAACATCATTGGCTTGGAAAAGGCAAAAAAGCAGTTTGACGCTCCCAAGCAAATCAACACTTCTGCACTATCCGTATCCGTATTCGTCCACAGTATGTGCGGCGCTTGCGAAGTACAGCTCACAACGATGGCCAAGCTCCAAGAGCGCTATCCATCATTGAAAATCACGGTTTTCCAATTTGACGATAACCCAGATGGTTTCAAGGCAAAGGTTACTGATCGCGGTCTGAAAGGCCGGATTCTTAATCCTCTTGAGGCGAGAAATGCACTTCGAGCTGGCGTGGATAAGTGGCCGACTACGTGGATAGATAACCTAGCAATGAAGCAACGCGAACCGCTGGCTGGCGTTAGAAGCATCATCCAACTCGAAGAACGCCTGCAAGGTATCAGCCACATCATTACGGCTAAGAAGTGAGGGTATTTAACATGAAATTGAATCAACTTGCCGTATCTGTGCTGGCTGCTTTTACGATGTTCGGAGCAACGCCCTCCTATGCCCTCGAAGATAATCTGACCACAAAATCAGAGCCTACGATTCAAGACCCGTATGCAGATGATCCATCGAACTCTCCATGGACGATGAGCATGGAGAACGTCACCACCTACGGCGGCAAGGTGGTTAGCGGTGCTGGTGCGCTGATTGATGGAAGCTCCAGCCGATTTAACTCCTATACACCGTACTTCCCAGATCGTACTACTGCATTAAGTGGTTACGGTTCAAGTCAGGTTGGTATTGGGTGCGACGGTATCAATTTGGGCGGGGTAATTGACGGTCAGCTGGCCCAATATCAGCAGATGGTTGAGGGTTTCATTCAGAACGCCCCAACGCTAGCCATCATGTATCTCGCATATTCTCAGCCCACAGTGAAGGCTGTTATTGACGAACTCAATAACGTAGGCCAGTTTGGCCTGGACCTTACAAACATGAGTTGTTCGGGAGTTCGCGCAATAGCGGACAAGGCGGCAGAGGAAAAGGCTCAAGCCATGGCTGAGGCTCGGTGTACTGCGGAAGCTGGCTATAAGGACCCGGAGTGCATGTCTGATGATGGTCTTCTGTCGAATGTAGCCAGTGTAATGAAAGACACCAAGCAGATGGTCACTGAGCGCAGCAGCCAGTATTTAGGCAAGGTGTCTAGTGCTACTGGTGGACTCGTTCAAATCAATGCTGGTGTAAATGGCCAGAACGGCTCTAATTCTGGCTCCACTGGTAACACACCCGGCAGCAGCCCTCTCGGTGTTCGTGCGACTACATGCTCTAACATTGAAAGCGAGGGCCTAAGAACTATGATTCTTGCTGCAAGCGGAATCCCCTGTGCTGATATTGAAAACTATGGCCCCCTACTTCCTGACTACAAGATCAGTGACAACGGCGAAAGCGGCGTTATTCCACGAACACTCACCCTTCGGAAATACGCAGCTGACCTTGTAGTCTCCTATGAAGGATGGCTCAACGAGGTTATGGCCGCTGATGAAGATAAATTCGTAAATACTGATGCCTTCAAGGCAATTTACAACCGTACTGGTGTTGCCATCAACAGAATGCAACATCGTAAGTTGGCCAAACTGTTGAGCCCCAATTCTGACCATCAGAACCAAGCCCAAGGATTGTCCATGATTCAGAACCTTGCACAGCTCATCGCACTCAAGGACCTGAACAACGTAGTCAATACACTTGAAATCGCTGTGCTTACAGGAATTCAGAATCAACCCGATGATCAGGTGCTTTCTGATCTGAGAAAGCGTCAGTACGTCCATTCAATCGAATCGCTGAGGTCTGAACTTGACAGCCTCACCCAGGAAATAAACTGGGACATCAAACGCAACGAACTAATCCCTGCATCCTGAGTGCCACGACATGGAAACTGACTTTCTAGAATGGATGTATTTGAAATTTCTTGTCGGAAATTTCGAGTCGTTGTACCAATACTACTTTAGCAATATGGCATTCATGGCGCCTGCGTTCAGGCAAGGCGCCGTGGGCATTCTTTACTCAGTAGGTTTAGCATGGGCTGCATTATGCTTCTTCAAAGCCCCTGTTGATCGACTGCTCACTGGCATAGCTGTGCTCGGGATGGTGTTCATTGCTGGGTTCTTGATAAGCCCTACAACCAACACTAAGCACCTTGGCAGTTCAGCGGGCACTGAGCTTTCAGTAGGCGGTTATTACTCATTTGTCGTAGCCGGCACCATTACTAATGTTTTCGATGACATTGTTGCAGCCAGTTGGAAGGCTACTGTCAATGGAGCAGTCAACGGGGGCGGTCCAAGCCAAGAGGCTTTGGCGATGGCCTATAATGATAAAGCTGAGGTTTTCGCTGATAAATTTCTTAAAGGTGAAGGACGAGCAGCAGTATTGGATTTCCAACAACAATGTGGATCGGAGGCCCTTAAACAAGCTGTCTCAGATAGCGATAAAGCAATGCTTCGCAGCATTGGTATCGGCGCAAACACTTTGGGGATGGAAGTCGCCGACGCAACAACTCTAGGTCAGTACACAGCCAGAGACAATAATGACAACTGGGACTGGCAAACATTTGCCATGAAAACCCTGGACTTCACCAAGCTAAGTCCAATTATCATGACCACGGTTGAGGCAAACAAACTGAATGAAAGGCGCTCAAAAGCGGTTGACTTTCTAAAGAATCTTCCGCCCGCAAATAGCCAAATAGACGGTACAAAAGGATACCGTATTCCGACTAGCAACTACTACAAGAACAAGCTATCGAACAATGGCGCCTCTGATGAATCAAGCACAGATGCGTTTAAATCGGTTTCATCCTCTAATGGCGACTTTCAGAAAATGTTGCCCAATGGGGCCACTGCTACTGAGCCAAACACTCAGGGTGATTATGTATTCTACCCCAAGAACTGTTATGACCTTTATCTCGTAGCAAACGAGACGATGAAAAGCCTTCGTGCAGGCGCAAAGGGTGTTCCAGGCTATGAGAATCTGGAGCTTGCTCAAGCCTATGTGTCTATGTCTGCTGCAAATGCGGTTCGCAGAGGTATTGCGGATGCGATGAACAAAGAGTTGCAACAAGCAGGTAGTACAGAGAAGTACGATGAGTCTGTTATGGAGGCTTTCGGCGACACCATTTACCAAGGCGCGGCTGAGATTAGCAGCGAATTTGACAAATGGATGCTCGAATATAAGATACCGACCATGATTTCGAGCATGGCTATGATCGTAGCCTTACTCCTGCTGACATTCCCAGTGTTTGCAGTTGTCTCAGTATTCTTTGGCTCGAAGGTACTTATCTCATACTTCAAATTGATGGCCTTTCCTTTTATTGTGGTCTTCATCAATAACTTGCTTTTATCGCTCTCTGCCAACTTGATTTCTTACAATAAGGGCTTCCAGGCATTAAGCGATACTTTCAACCCCGGCGGTGTAGATGTTGCTTCTTCAATCAGTGTCATGAGCGCTGAGTCAATCATCTACACCGTTATCACGGTTGCTGAGGTTGCGATTGCTAAATTCATTCTTTGGGATGATGTGCGCGCGATCACCTCTTTCAACCCAGGTGCGGCTGGCACGCAAGCAGCTGCGCGTGGTGCTGCAATGGTAGGGGCGGTTGCCTCACTGGTGACTGGTGTTCTCGGTCGTGGCGCCCGGATGGCAGCGGCGACAAAAGCCACTGGCGCGACCAAAGCGCTTAACCAGACAGTTGCAACGATCAGCCAGCAGGTTTCTCGAATTGCAAATTCGGGTAGCGGCTCGCAAAACAGCAGGGCCAATCTTGGTCAAGGCCAACGCAGTGGCGGTGCCGGTGGCGGCGCCGGGAATAGCTCCCCTGGTGGCAATAACCAAACTGGCAACAAGCCGGCAGGTGGAAGCCCTGGAAGCGGTAATTCGCTTGTTCCCCCACAGCCACCTAAACCTTCCGAGTAACCATTTTAAGGCCCTGCGGGGCCTTTTTTATTGATTCCCACTGCTCAGCCGTTATAAAGACAGCAACGGAGGAACCCATGAAGAAAATCATACTCACTACCCTGCTTGCTGCATTCGCTGTCGCTTCGACAGGCTGCAAGGAAGAAACCAAAAACGCAGCAGGCCTTTCTGCTGATACCTACGAGCCGTCCAAGGTTAATGTCTTGCCCATGTCCTTTCCAGGCAAGGGCCAGACTGTCTTCAAGAGCTTCGGGACTTTCAAAGAGAAAATTGCGCCTCAGCCCTACAAGCACGGCAACGAGTGGGTCGTCTACATGGCATCGCCGGGCTGGACTGATGGCGGGGATCGCATCACAGAGCGGCTGGCTACTGATGCTGTAGCAGTTCAGCGGGTCAAGCAGTTCATTCAGAAGAACCGCCTAACTGACACAGTGAAGGTTGCTTGGCTCCAGTACGACCGGAATCCCGGCACTCCCTATGTGGAGTCGTTGGACACGGTTCCTGACAACTTTATCCCGCTTTTCTTGAAGCCTCATGGCCCTCAAGTTGACTACTACATCTACTCACCTGCAACTCGAAATGGAGGCGACGGCACCTCCATGCGCTACGACCAATGGCTCAAGCCATATCTGCCCTTCGCAAAGAAGGCTGGTGACGATTACGTTGCTGCAACAGAGTTCCAGCGGATCGAGGGCTTCGATGACGTATCAGGCAAATACTGGGATCACTGGGCTCGCCACTGGTTTATCGTCAATCCAGAGGGTGACGTTGTTGATGCCTATTTCTCAAACCTGGGCGCATACAACATTCGTGGCGCCAATTGGCCCATAAACAGCCTGATCTATCACCTCAACCTCGACGCTGACAGCCTCACCATCCCCCAGATCGTCACAGCGAACTATACGTCTCTGTACACTGAGCCGTACTGGAACAAGCTTGATGCCGACTTCCGTGACCAGATCGGCCTGGGCGATGGTAAATGATCCATTTCAGCTACTGCCTCGACGCCGAAGGGAATCTGATCAAGCTTGAGCTGGGTAAATTCCCTGATGCGCTGATTCCCGGCGCAGTCTCGATTTCAGCGACTGCTGCTGAGCTTGAGCACCCATTCCCATGGACCAAGACCGTGGCTGACGCAATCAACGAAATCAGGTTTGTTCCTCGACCTCACCTCGTCGGTACACCTGCTCAGCTCATCAGCGAGACACGTAGGCTCCCGGAGTCGCCTTTCGTCTTTGTCCCACCAAGCACTGACTACGCCGAAGATTCTCAGATCATGGACATGATCTTGCTTTACGACGAGTTGCCTCTAGCCAGTGATGGCAGAGAAGAAATCGTTTCCGCATTGCGTGGAGTAGGAGTTCAGCAGATTCCGTTCATCCCGAGGTTCGTGCAAGAGCTTCATTTGGGGGGCGCGTCGCAGCCGACGCACTACGTTCTGCCGGGTTGGATTTCGAACATGAAGGTCTACAGAAAGGCAGCTTTCGCATGAGCATTGGGTTCGCGACTATGGATAACGATCTGTTTTACCAGCCGGAGGACGGGTTCTGGACTGGTTGCGATAAGCTATCGTTCGAAGCTGATCGGCTCCAAGCTGAGTGGCCTCAGCCCACAAATCCGTTTGTCCGCCGCATGGCATCGCAACTCGCCCAGAAGCGCAGCTTCCACAACGTAGCCCTAGACGACTTCAACCAGATGGTCGGCTGCTTGCTCAGCGAAGCTCCTGGAATGGTTTACAGGTTTATCTTGGTTCCGATGGGACCGCTTGGGACGCACTTTTCGCTCAAGCTGATCCAGAGCAGCACTTCACTTCCACCTTTACTGTCGGACAACATTTGCTCGATTCGTTTAGCCACTGGCTGGATGGCCAAGCGTTTCGATCATTTCGAAATCTCATGTGCAAGCGGGGGATGCTACTGGGTGCATAAGCGATGATCAGGGCTGTCGATTCGGCTCAGCTTGCCCTTGCCCTAGTGAAGGCTGCTAGAGCTGCACCAACAAGGATCACCTTTCGTATTGATCCAGCAGGAATGACTGCTCAGCAGATTCCAAGTCGGACTACACCGGCCCCCTTACTGATAGCTCATGGCAATGAAATTGAGCTAGCTGACCTGATCCACTCATTCCACCAGTGGAATGATTTGGTCCAGATTGACCTTATTCACTCTGACGGGTTGTCCCACTTTTGGATCGAGGACTCTTGAAGTCGCTGGGCTGGGGAAAGCCGTTGCCAAGTTAATCTGTGCAACGGCTTTGGGTTACAGGCCGACTTGGACTGTCGATAAGGGGTCTACGGGCGGGGGCGGCGCTACTACGGACTCGCTGCCCATTGCTTTGGTGTTGTCAGGCTCCAAGTCCCTCCCGCCTCCGTCTGTAGCGGGCTCACCGGATTCAGCTTCAATCTGGGCAGCTTGAACACTGGCAACCGCAGGCAAGTCATCAAGCGTTCCCTTCCAGTAAACTTGCTCAAGCATCTGCCTATCGCCTTCAACCATTTGGACGTAGTGGTTCATGAGGTTGATGGCGACTAGCACTCGGGACCCATACGGCAGCTCTTTGTAGAACTGCCAAAACATTGGACAAAGGTCCTTATCGACCCTGATCGCAATCTTTCGAGACTTCGCACCCGGCGCAGCCGGATGGGGACGAAAGAACGAGAGATTGGGTTTGTAGGTAGGCATGAAGGCCTCGCACAAGCGCAACAGTAGCTTGTTCACGAAAAGCCTTGGATAGGTTTCGTAGAACGCTATCAGCGCGTCGTGCTGGCCTTCGAACAGCTCGGCTTTGATCTGAACTACGTCTTTCATTGGTCAATCATCGGCAGGATTTGAGTTTTGGCGTAGCGGTAAAAGCCACGCACGATGCTCAGCTCTGGAGTTTTCGCCTGATAGATCGGGCAGTGGATGTGTTGCTTGAACACGTCCAGGCCGAGCACGGTTGCCCCACCTCCGGCCAAAATCATGCCTGCGAGGAAATCAGTGGAGCCCCATACTTTCTCAATGCAGCGCGGCAGAACGTCTTTTGCAAACTCGTTCCTGGCTGGAGAGCTGATTCCTTTCATGTCCAGCTTCTGTCCCCGCCACGGGATGTAACCGTCACGAATCCACTGGTCAATGGTGTATTCCGTGGTCTGCTTGTCCAGCGTGAATTCCTTGGGGATCAAGGCAGCCTTTTTACCCTCAGCGACCAGGGACTCTGGCTTGGTTTTCAAGGTCGTGAATATCGCCTTGTGAATATCCGATACACCCTTCGATTCACCATGGCGCTTGTCCGAGACGCGCCCATTGTTGAACTGGCCAACATCGGTGGTCCCTTGCCCAATGTCGATAATGCCCCACTTACCCTTGAGGACTAGATCGAGAGGAATGCGCTCGCCGCTCTCGTTCTCCAGCTGATCATCAAACCATGGGCCTGCCCACTGGGGCACAACCTTTACAGCTTTCACCTGGAATCCTTCACCTTTTGCCCAGCGACGGATGTTTTCCTCGAACTTCTGAACCTCCTTTTCATAGAACTCGGTGGGGAGCCCGGTCACGATCACCGGATTCTTGATGTCACATTCATGGAGGACCTTGAGCAGAAGAATGTGGATCGTGCTGGATGAGTAGAACGACGAATCTGTGCTGCGCGAAGGGGCTCCCTCATCGCGGCAGCTCTCGCCGACAAGATAGCTTTTGCCATCCTTGGTAGTGAAGCCTTCCTTCGCGAAGCCCAATCCAAGCCCGCTGGTGTCTTTATAAGCTGTGACGAGCGAAGGGAAGCTCCCTTGCTTGCCGTTACCGGCGATGTAGGAGGTAGTCCCGTTCCCCAGATCAATGGCAATCAGGGATTGTTCGTTCGTAGTGTTGGTCATGGTTTCCCCTTCTTTGGAAGTAGTGCTTGCAACTGCGCCCGCAAAGCGGTCCAGGACTGCATAACGGCTACCAGTTTTTCTTGAGCTTCAAATACATCGTTGATCGACCTGCCGAGGTAGCAAGCCTTGATCACATCCTTAGTGATCCAGGCAGTTTCCTGCCTTGGCCTGAGAGCCTTTATTGCTTGCTGAACCTCCAGTTTGTCAGGCTCACGCCCCAGCTCCCGACGCAGCCTCTGTCCTATGCGCTTCTTTTTCAAAGCCTTCTTGAAATCAACCATTTGGTTGTAGCGGCGGTGGCGCGTATGAGGATTGATGCTTGTGACTACCTTGAGGGATGGGCTCGATGGACCCAGCAGGTCGAAATCATCAAGGGTGTAGGTACACCGAATCGATCTATATCGAACCGGCCCCATGGTCGAGTTGAACTCGAACATTGCCTCATCCAGCTGCTGGGACAGGTCAATGAATCGCTCGAACGCAGCTGCTATGACTGGACTGCATTGCAAGCCATAAGCATGCAGAGCATCAAACCAGCGAGGGAGGACAGGCCCACCAGAAGGCAATGGCACCAGATCGACACCAAAGGTCCGAAGCGATGCGACTCTTGAATTGAACTGTTCGAACTCTTGAAACGCTTGTGCGTGTTGCTTGGCCTCAGCGGCACTGCAATGCGGGGCCAGCACTTTGGAGACGCCATTCAGACCGACCTTCGACAGGTCCGTCCTCATCGTCTCGGTGCGAACCGATACTCCAAGCACGCCGTATCGCTTCGGCGTTGTGTGAATTTCGAAGACGATCCGGTAGTTGCCATCTGGCCGCTTGCGTGGGAACAGAGACACCAAAGGCTCGATCTGGATGAAGGCTGCCGCAGCGTGCTCATCAAGACGATTCACCCAGTCCAGGATCATCGCCCGTGTAGCCAGGAAACGATTCCTGGCTGCCGCTAACTGAGCCAGATACTCAGATTTCTCATACTTGGTCTGATTGATTTCGCGGGTCATTGAAGCGACATGTCTGGTTGGATACGGAGAATTGTCCAAGGATCGCTCCCTCGTTGCATCCGAACCCGTTGTCGTTACTCATCACTTCCAGATCACAGGAAAAATCAGCTCGAATTCATGGCGCGTAATTTTCTTTGCCATAACGCACAAAGCCTCCATACCACCCCAGAATGGTGATTGGGCAGCTCAGATTACTTTTAGGGCACCCATACCCAACCGCCTAGATTGAACTGCACCACCCTCACGCCCCACCTAATACCCACCGCCTTGCACCATCAGCTCACTAAGAAAGCTATTCAATACATTTGGGCAGCCGCCGTGGCACCTCGCATTTCGCCACCACACACCTATCGCGCACTCTAGATACCCGTGGAATACACCGGAAAACCACTGAGAACGCACAGCGACCTACTGCATTGGAGCCACCCAACCACCTTGAGGAACCCGACAACCTCTGAATTCCTTCTGCAAGGTCACTACCGTGTCTCAGAATTCCTCTACGCCACTGCCAAAATGCCCCTGAATCCTCTCAATCACGCACGGACTCATTTTTCGTCATTCGGAAGCATTGGCTTACCAACAAAAACCCTACGCGACCACTAGAGTCCTGCTTTCCTTAGTCAGGCATGAAATATCGCCGCCCTTCATCGCCGCCAGGAGCACGGATTGAATTGCCGGGTACAGGCTGGACGCCTCAGCTCAGCGATCTGCGGGCTCTATGGCACAGCGGGCACTACCCACTGGAGCCAGGATGATTTGACCTAGACCCACACATTTATCAGATCAATGCAATAACAGACCAGCAAATACATATAAAACACACCACCATAATAGTTGGCAGGACACCGCTATCACGCACCGATTTGACCTGACCGAATTGCCTAAGCCCCTGACCAGATTTCAGCGTTAAATCATCCCTCCATACGAATGATTGTCCGGCCAATGAATTGGCGACCTACCCTCTAGCCAGCGAAGCACGAACAGTCCAAATATTCAGCGTAAAACACCATCTAATATAATTATTGATCGCCTTAATCTCGTACCTCAGAGATTCGCCTTCTAGCTCCCCCGCACCAATAAAAAAGCCGGCTGATAGCCGGCTCTTACGGTTGTGCTAGTTGGGCGTTAGAACTCCAGCTCCAGCCCCACTTCACGCTTGTGCTGGCTCGCGTACATCTCAACGAGCATGCCTACGACCTGCTCGCTGGCCTTCATGCTTTTGTTGGTAGCTCGAACGACAGCCAAGGCATCGAAACCTTCGTCACCCACGAAAACAACGTCCTTGAGGGTGTTGTTTGGCGACTCATTCCAAAGGCAGCTCACCGCTGGCCTTCCTTGATGCGTCTCTTTGATGAACGCATGCAAGCGACCAGCGACCTTCGCGTGAAAGGCCTCCAGGCTCTCTTTGAGTGATGGGTTTGCGTTGTTCGTGTTCACCGGGATAGCCCTCTGCTCTGATTTCGATACCACCTTTATAACGGCCCCGCCCGCTCGCTACACAACCGAACCTTTTTCACACACCTCAGCGCCACCCTGTCTACCCGCCTGTACGCAACCGCATGGAAATGCACTGGGTTGAGTTGCACCCAATTCCGCATATCCAAAGAATCGACACGACTGAACGCCATTGGCGTCAACCGGGGCAGAAGACCCCACCACGATTTACAGAAGGGGGGAGCGGCCAAGGCCGTTCCAATCGACGGATGCTGGTAGGAGGCACGCCGTGGAACACCGCACAACATGGTTAGCAGAGCTTACTGAGCAGGAGCTACGGGAACTCAACCCGTGGGTGATCCTGACCTCTGACAAGGCACGCGGCTTCCTGATCATGTCGGCTCGGGACGCACTTGGCCGATACCGGAAGTTCGGCCTAGCGCAGATGAGCAATGATGAGCTGCTGCATGAAATCTACCCGATGCTTCACGACGCGCTTCCCGGCATCCTTGCCAACTGCGCATCGTCAGTCGAGCCAGAGAACCGTGATCGCTTTATCTACGGCAGCCTTCGGCGCCTGATCCGCTGCCGACTTGCGGAACAGGTTTTCGGACAGGTAAGCCCTGGCGACCTCATATATATAGAGGAAGTCTCTCGCACCCCCGATGAAGCTGATGACTCCTACCTGCCATCGGCGCATTCGTTGATGCTCCCCTACATAGCTGACGTGAACAGCTATCTGGAGGCCCAGGCAAATTACCAGCCTCAGTTCCTCTCCGAATCTCAGTTCGTGCCAGAGGAACATGTCCAGCTGGTCCACCTTTTGATCGAGCAGTTCCGGCACTACCTGACCAACCGGGAGGTAGACGTGCTGAGGAACCTGCTTTTGAACTACCAAGATCGCTCAATGGTTGCTTTGGAGGTCGGCACGACTCCCAAGATGGTTTCGCGCTACAGGCAGAGCATTCAGAAGAAGATGAAGGCTGTGCTCAACCAACTCGGCTGGACTACAGCAGAGGTGCAGGCTTTGCTCGGCAAGCAGTGCCCCAGTGAAGAAACAGCGATCTGAGGTGCTGATGAACGATTTCTCCCCTACGGAGTTTCTGCGCCGCGAGGTATTCCCCCGGCTCGATGCAGTGCAAGCGAACCTGCTTGATGGCTTTGATCCCAAACAGCGCACTGGCAGTGGCTCCTACCCACTGACGTGCCCAGCCTGCAAAGCCAAAGAAGCCTTCTACTTCCCGTTCAGTGGATTCATCAACTGCCCTCGGAAGAAGGAGTGCGGCAAATCGACCAGTATCTGGGACGCGATGCTTCTCAGCGGCTACGACCATGGCGAGATTTTTTCTACTCTCTGCGAGGCAGCGAGGGTCGAGCCCCCTAAGCGGGATCAGTCCGGCGCACAGGCTAAACGTGAAGGCCCTGCTGAGATACGAATTGGCAAAGCCATCTGGCAGATCACCCAGAAGATGGGCAGAGAGAACGCTGCTGCCCTCAAGGCATTCCAGGAAGCAAGGCGCTATACCCCTGAGCATATGGCAGCCATGCGCCTTGGCTACTACACGACACCGCAAGAAGTCCTTACGCGCCTTACTGCAATGGGCTTCACCAAAGAAGACGCTTTAGCTTGTGGCTACGTTGAGGCCGATGAATCGGGAGCCCTGCTAACTGGGCTATCCAGTAGGGTAATCGGCTATTGGCCTCACCCAGATGGTGAGGACCGGCTGTGGGGGCGTATCCCTGTCGGCACTGGTGATAAACAGGTCAAGAAGTACAAGTTCTCCGTCTCGCTAAAGAAGGAGATTCCATACCTATTCAGCCAGCGTAAGGCCGGTGTTCTTGTGTGCGTTGAAGGCACCATGGATGCCTGGGCGCTACAGCTTTCCGAAATCTGGGGCTGCGCAGTGGGCGGTGCTTCCATCAATGGATCACAAGCCCTCTATCTCCAGAACCGGGGCGTCGCCGAGGTTGCTCACATGGTTGATGGTGATCAGGCCGGCTGGAACGGCGCGATCACCTCAATTCGTAATTGTGAGTCACTGGGAATTGTCGTGAGCATCATCCCTCTCGGCGCAGGCATGGATGACGCGGATGCCCTGCTCCGCTCAGGCCAGTCTGGAATGCTTCACACGCTCGTCGGGAAGCGAATGAACGCAGGGCAATACCTCGCGTTAATGCTCCGCTCCCTCTACAACGTCGCGGCGCCGGATGTACAGGCAGTCAACCGCATACATGCGGTAGCCAATTGCCTAACACCGACCTCCCGAATCATGTTCGACAAGCACGCCGCTCTACTGGGCGTGCGGGTCGATCTGCGCCTAGAAGCGGGTCGGCTTTTTGGGCAATTGCTTCGAGCCGGAATGGGCTTGGACGAAGCCATTTCCAATGTCCGCCGCAGAACAGGCCACGTCATATCCATAGACAAGGAAGAACCGAATGCCTGAAAGCGCACCCGCTCAACGAGGCCCATTCCGCCAGATCGTTCACTTGATTCTCATTGTTCTACTGATCCTTTACGCCGCGAAGGTTTACCTCCGCGACCCGAACTACAGGCATGTGGAGGTTTGCTACATGCCTTACAAAGTCGCCCACCTTGTTTGGGTAGACGTATGGGGTGCCTTGGTCACTGATGACACGGCATCCCTACTAAAACACAGCCGCGACTTGACCCACTTCTTCAAGGTCTGCACCGATGAAGTGAGCACCTGGACGTTGCTGCGGAGCCACGGAACCAACCCATAAATAGCAAAGGATGACTCACATGGCTGAGAAGTCGAACCAACCGAATATCACCTTGCCGCAGCGCACCATCACTATCACTGGTGAGTACAGCGCACGCATGTGTCAGAACACTGTCCGCGTCTCGCGAATCGAGCAGCGCGCAATCCAGATCGCTATGGCGCCGCCCGCGATCCGCGATGCAGGTCGCCGCGCAATGGACCGATTCGCACAGGCAACCGCTCAGTTCGAATCCGAGCTGGCACAGATCGAGCGGGAGCTGGAGGCATCCAGCCGTGGTGGCAGCCGTCGCCGCAATGGCGGTCAGGCGCGTGGTAATGAGCAGCGCCAGGGCCAGAGCCGCGACAATTCTGCGGCAACTGGCTCCACCCCTGCTAAGGCGGGAGCAAAGCCAGCTGCTAAGCCTGCCGCACCAGCCAAAGACGCCTCGAATGGTGGCGCCTCGAAAGGTGAGCAGGCTAAGCCAACCAAACCCAGCGCTACGACCGCCAGCGTTCAGGGTGCAGCAGCTTCCAAACCGGAAAACTCCAAGCCCCAGAGCGCCGCTGAACCAGCCGCAACGAAGGAGGCCGTCATCGCTCCAGCTCAGAGTGCCGAACCTGCGCCAGCATCTGAAACCGTCACTGCTGCCGAAGCCGCCACTCCGGCCAATCTCCAAGCCCTCTAACACATCGGTGAGACTATGGGACTGCATAATCTAAAAGATGCTGGTGGCCTGATTCCAAACTGGGTCACGGCCTGCTTGCTGAACGCTGCGTTTCTGGCCATGTTCGTCGTAGCCCAGTATCGGTACGACTCCAAGCCAAGTGCAATTGTGGCGAGCGCCTGCACCTTGGCGATTTTGCTGTCTCTGGTCTTGGGCCTCGGCCTGCTGATCCGCGAGATTGTGCTTGCCAAAACGGGCGAGGTTGCGAGCGCAGTCAGTAAAGGCATGATGGCTGGGCTCAATCTGAGCTGGGCCATCACCTGCCTTTCCTTCATCGGCTACGTGGCCTGGAATCCCGTCAGCGCGTATGTGGCTTCGAACCTGACAATCGTAGCCAGTGGCGTGGTGGCTTTGGCAATCGTTGCCATCGGCTACTTCTTTGCAGCCCCAGCCGGGCGCTCCAGTGGTGAAGATGCAAGGGAAAGTCACGCTCTGGTCGCCGTTCCTGGCATAAAGCCTTCGGTGCCACAGCAACCCGCATTCCAAGTAACGATTGCCGACCTAACCCGACTCCTAACCCATCAGGCCGGTCGTGCAATCGGTTACGCGGGCTCGAATGTACTGTTCGATGACGCTTTCAGCCTGGAACTGGACGCCAACGAACGGATTGCCCGCGTGTACAGCAATACGAACCTCGTCAATACCGAGGAATTCCTCTACTGGCGCCTGCACATGCTGATGATGGGCTCTGCGGCTGAGAAGGTACTCACTGGTAAGTCGAGTCAGGCCGCCCTAGATGACCTAACGTCTTTCGACCACCTTGCAAGCAACTACCTCACCCTACGACCTGATCGAACCTTCAATGCGGCCCCCATAAACGTGCATGAAGCCCAGATCAAGGCGTCACGCATTGCAATGCTAAGGAAGAATGTCTTCGACCGCTGCTATGCAGCCTGCGTTGAGAATCGCAAGGTGCTGGCCGATCTGGTGAAAATGATGCGCACCCGCAGTGTGCTCACCTACGGAGATATCCGGCAGCACCTTGAGCGAGTGACCATGCCAGAAGGATTCCCGGTTGCACGGTTTGACGATGATGAGGTGCTACTGAAAGCGTTGCTGACTCACGACGACCACCCCGAAGTAACTCTAGAGGGCGCAGCAGTCGTCGCGAGCGATGCGGACGACCAGGAGCACGATGCTACTGTGGCAAACTTTCCGCACAAGCCTGCACAACACAACGACCGCCAGACCGCCGACGCGGCCAACGAAGAACCACAAGCAACCACCCTGACTGCTTGAATGGATTAGGGGCGAACCGTAACTCGGTTCCGCCCTGTATTCTTAGAATCATAGAGGGCCTGATCGGCTTTCTTGTACGCGGCACTCGCATCCTTTCCAAGCACTGTCATCCCACCGCTGAACGTACACCTAAATTCAGCTCCCCCCTCCCCTGTCATTGCTACCAGCGCGAATTTCTCTCTCAGCCGGTTGAGCACTATTTCGGCATTAGCTAAATCACAGGCAGGCATGAGCAGGGCGAATTCTTCACCGCCCATTCGGCCAACATAGTCAGTGCTTCGCACGCCATCCTCTAGGACCTTCGCCAGCTGGCAAATAACTTGGTCGCCAACAGGGTGGCCATGGGTGTCATTTACTTTCTTGAAGTGGTCAATATCAAGGACCGCCAGGGCGCATACCTCTCCACGCTCTGACAGGCGCCGCATTATGGAATCGAACTGCGAGCGGTTCAGTAGGTTAGTGAGAGGATCGCGGCGCATGCGATTTTGCAGTGCGACAGAGCGCCTGATCGTAGACTTGAGCACCTTGATGAAGGGCTCTTTGTGGAGCGGCTTTCGGATAAACCCGTCTGCACCCGCAGCAATAGCGATCAGTTGCTTCTCGCTGTTGCCTTCGGCTGATAGGAAGATGATCGGCATAGTAGCCTCTCGGTCCTGGCGGATTATCCGAGCCATCTGATCACCTTCGCACTCTGGCAGGTGAAGATCGCTAATTATCAGGTCAGGCTGGAAGGCATCAATAGCATCGAGGACTTCTACCGCACTGGTAATGTGCAATACCTCCACCCCAACCTCGGCCATGTACTTCGAGGCAAGGTAGGCGTCGGTCTTACTGTCCTCAACCAGGAGCACACGGTAGCCCAGCATTGTCCGGTCCCTCATCCAATCTCGGATGAGGTCACGGACACGCTTGGGCTCGTCCTGCACGCTCGTTAGCCGAACGTTACCTAAACTGGAAAGCCGTCTGCGCTCATCAAAGGTGATGGCCCGATCAGTCATTACGATGATCAATCGATCCTCGCCGCCATGTTCGAGCTGACCGCAAAGCGTGTTGAATGAGTCCGGCCAGTCTAGGACTTGATTTCCAACAAGCAGCACAGGCACCTCGCTGACGCTTATGTCCATGCTGTAGCTGGCGCCAGACAGGTCAGCTTCAACCATTTGGATACCAAGCCTTTCGAGGAAGGTTGCGGTCGAGGCGGCTGAGCATTTATCTGCATGCAAGTACATGACTACTGGCGCTGTATCGGTAGCGCGAGAATGTGGCTGGCCCATTACAAACATCCCATAGCGTGTGTCCTGCTATTGTCAGCTCATGCGATGGCCATGTCGCTTGTGCGCCGCCATTTCTGCTTGCGTACACCGTGTTGTCTGAGAGCGTGCTGGTGTTGTTCAGGCAGGAGGCGGGGTTGAGTGTAGCTCCGGCCCCTCAGCTCTCAGATTCGGAAGCGAGCGTTGATGTGAGCCCGCACGGTGGGACTTGGCAGCTCGGCTCCCATGCTCGGGCGCGGGCGGCGCTGATTCCCGATATTTGGGAGTCAGGCGTGAGTAGGCAAGATCGGCTCTGAGGGCTCAGCCCCCGTACCGTGGCTTGAGATTCGGCTTCCAAATCTGCCTTCTGACGCCAATGTTCAGCACTTCGAGTAGTCAGATGGCACCACCACTTCACAACCTGCGTATCGGCAACTGAAACCACCCCCTGCCCGCAGGAGATACCAGCACCTCACTTCCAGAGACTGGCCGTCACCTCCCGCTCCCAATCGGTCGATCCCAGGATGCGTGGTTGCCCTCTCTCGCGTCCTATTCTCGGGCTTTGCGATTTCCACCCCTCGGCGCCAGCGTTGAGGTTTGAGGATTTTTCGCTTGGCGACTTGCAAGCGGCTGGGATTCGACTCACCAATTCCCAGGCTCTAGTCCGAGGATTAGTGCCAGCAGTTCAGTGACACTGCTCGACTGCATTCACTATGGCTCCAGTTCAATCGCACAGGAGCCACCATGACGACGAGCACCGATCAGGGCGTTATCGCCCCCATCCGCCCCTCCCCCGCACCTGATACCCCACAGTGGGGGGCCACAGATGCCCTAGCTGCTGCCAAAGAGGGCTGGGGATTGTTCGATACATCTGACAGCGCGAATGGGCCATGGCAAGTACAGGCGTTCGACGACCCAGAGGCAGCAACCGCTCAGTTTGGGGTCACTGTGCCGAAGCTTGACGGTGACGACCTAGCGTGGAGACTGGTTTTCCATGGCAAGGCGGCACACCACGCAGCAGCCAGGGCGTTCCTGGCTGCTCACAACCCTATTGAGTGGGCCTCTATCGAGAAGGTCGGGGTAGCACTAGGGGAATACCAGAGGATAGCAACAACTGACCCCAAGCCATGCCGGAGTGGTCCCCATGCCGATTCCGAAGCACAGCATCCTAAAGTTGAAAGGTCTGTCCCCAAGCCACCACCCATGGCCGAAACGATCAGCAAGGCAGCTGCGGCGCTTGCTCACCCAAAGGGCCGGGTACTGCTCACGTCATGCTTGGGAATCGATCTGACGGACTGCGACCGTGAGGTGACTTTCTGCACCCTCACAGCGGACGGAAACCTTTCCCTAGTGGAGATTAGCGCTGGCTCTGAGTGGGATATACATCTGCTTGCCTTTGCTGCTCTCAAGCCGAGTATTGCCGTGATTGAGATTGAGGCGGATGAGGTGTTGTCCATGCACAGCCGGCTGAAAGAGAGTCTTGCGAGCGGTATGACCCCAGCTGACGCCGTAGCGATGCTCTCCCGCTAGAGACACATCCAGCCTGGGCAGGCTTAAACGCACTGCCCAGAGCCGCCCCCCATTCCCCATCACTCAGCTTGAGCATTCGACTTAGCGATGACGCCCGAAAGAGTCTCGTTGAAGCGGACCTGAATCCACTGGAAGTGGTCTTCCTCGGCGCCAGGAAAGGCTTCGCTCAACTTGTCAGCAAGCGTCCTATCGCCAGCGTCTATCGCCATGAAGCGCTGCATCCCCTGGTCATCACCGAGAAAGCCAAGCGCCAGCGCAGTACCTGTGAAATTACTGCTACCGAACCAGATAGCACGCCCATGGCTCGCGCTTTCATACAGGTCCTGGAGGATGGCACGGAACATCCCAGTGCCATACGCCTTCATCAAGGCCTCTCCGAGGTCAGAGGCGATGAAGCCCATAGGCATTTCCGGGGTTTTGGACAGCCCTTTTGCGAACTCCCAGCTGACCAGGAACTGCATATGGCGCATAACCGTGCATTGCTCCGGGTGATCCGTAGCGAATCTGAGCACGGCGTACTGCCCGACCATGGCTTGCGTGAGGTCGTCGCTCATCATTGCAGCCAAGCCCACTTTCCCACGCATCAGCGTGTAGTGAGCAGCGATAGCGAATTGGCGGACCAGCACGCCAACAGGATCAAACGAATGCCCAGGCACGACGACAATGTGCCCCCTGGTGCCATTGCTATAGACCGATCCAAGCGCGGATGCTGGCATCACATGTGCCTCAGCCCGTATGACTCGCACCTCACCTAAGCTGACACCGAACAGGCTCTGAACGTAGCTACGGGCTCGATCAACGGCGTAATCCGTAACAAGGTCGGCAACCGGCTTGTAGGTGTTGATGCATTGGCCCAGCGCGAGCCGATTCTCGTTCGATACAGACAGGGCGTTGATGTGGCCTGGAATCCGCTGATGGGCTCTCAGGCTCTCGCATCCGCCAACCTGCTCAGCCAGGAGCTTACCGCGCTCACTGGAGAAGCCTATGAGAGAGCCATGGTGCTCAACCAGCCAGTGATGGCGGTCTAGCTCGTAGAGGCTCAGGTCGGAGACGCAGGCAGATTCGTTCATACACCCTCACACGCATCGAATCCAAAGTCTGGGTTCGGCTGGCCGCGTAGGCAACCAGATCGACGGAACCCCCGTAACTGATAATGGGAACCCAAAGCCCCCGATGCGAAGGGTGCGATGGCAAATAATCTGACGCGGGAGCAACGACCTATAGCGGGTGGAGGAATCACGCCAATTCCCAATGGTGGGCGCCGGCATTTTGGTAGGTACATACCCCCGAGCCCATGACACAGCCCGGCCTGCTCGATGATGGTCACACCCAAGCAGACACAGGACATACGTCATGACCAACACCAATACCGCCCATCTGGGCAAAGCCGAACTGGCCGCACGCGTTGAGCAAGGGCACCGGGTCGATTGCGCGAAGCGCTTCACTGGCGCAGCTGAATGCACTTGCGGACATGCCGACGCAGAGGAAGCGCTGGAAAGTCTCGGCGGAGCCGGCGCGGCCACTTACTCACTGTTCGATCTGGTTAAGGCAGCTGATTCGGTCTACGTCGAGGCCATGGAAGCGGTAGAGGTGGGTTTCGGCCACTTCGTAGACGCGTCAGCCAACCAGGATCAACTCCGGCTCAGCTGCTGCGACGACACCGACTTTCACTTCGAAGACCAGCAGGTAGCGCTCCTGGCTACGGGCGAGGTGATGGCTATCGACTGCCCTACCGATCCCGATGACAGCGGCACCACCTACCGCCTTCTGCTCACCGTGCAACGCCCCCTGACCGTGGATGACCTCATGGCCAAGGCCTGAGCCATCCACTCACCAGAGGCCGAGCAATGACACAGGCCAAGCGGGTGGATCATGTACGCATCCCCAACAACTCGGAAACACAGCCATGACCAGTAGCACTCCCATCGTCACTGCACTGCATTCCAGCTCCAACGGCTTCCACGATTACGATGTGATCGGGCATCCGTTGCTTCGCCGGGTAGCTATCCCGCACGGCATCAAGGAGGGCGAGCAGTTCAACGTCTACTACGGCGAAGCCAGCAAAGGCGGCGCCGTGTGGCGTGGAGGCATCGAGAAGTCCCTGGAGGCGTGGCTGAGCCTGCATGCCCTGACGAACACCCTCAAGCCCAAGAACGATGTTGCGCAGAAGCTATTGGCCAAGCTCGCGGAGGTTGGCCGTACCATTGAGCCAGGGTGCTTTGGGGGGCACTTCTACTGTGTCGGAGTGCCGGTCAAAGACCTGCCGGACGCATTCTTGCTGGGCAGCCAGCTGGGCGAATGCTTCGGAGGTATGGGATGGGAACAGATCGGCCCGCAACGCTACATCGTGTTCCGCGACGCACACGTCAGCCGCTGATAGAACCCAGACACAGGGGCCGAAAGGCCCCTTTTTCATGTCCGCCTTCGGCGTCCTGGTGGGGTTCAGGCAAAGCGGGTTGGTGAGCACGCAGCCGAGGCGGAAGCCCAGTGCGCCCGAACCATCAGGACTGTGCATTCTGCGGAGGCTGGCGTAACAAAACCGTGCATGTGCTGCGGAATCCCAGTATCTGCCCTGGCGATTCGTGCTGGCGGGCGATGACACAGCGTTGCTGATGGGAGCATGGGCACATCGAGTCAACGACCGACCACACCCGAGAGGATCACAACATGACCGTAGCCTTTACCGCCGCCAAAGTTTCCGCGCTGGATGCCGTTTCCTGCCTTACCCAAGACCTTTCCCTGCTTGCTTCTGGCGATTGGCTCGGCGACGACGATGGTTGCGAGGCGTCCCTCGGCATGGTCGAGCGCCTGAACATTTACCTGGGCGAGCACAGCTTTCCCCAGACGCCAGAGTTGGAGGCGGCAAAGCAAGCTGTGAAGTGCTTGGGCGAGGACTTTGCCCTGCTGGCTTCCGGGGATTGGGCGCCGGATGACGACAGCTGCGAGGCGTCCCTGACAATGGTTGAGACGCTACGCACCTTCATCAACGACACTGACACCATCTGACCAACACAGCGAATCGGCCAGGGACAAGATCATGACCAGCACCAGCACCGAGCCCAAGTACCACACCCTCTATGGCCTCAAGTACCGCATTGTGGCTGAGTATCCCGATTCCGAAGAAGGGACTCGGGACGCCAATCAGTACATGGAAGCCAATCCCGGCGTAGGTGTCCTGGCGGTCGAGGATGGGAAGATCATCCTGTCCCATGAAGACGATCCAGGCGCAGCAACAGACGTTGATCTGGTCATCAATCGCATGAAGGCCAAAGCCAAGGCTGACCGTTGGGGGCGCGGTTCGGAATCGGTGGGTTTGACGCTCATCATCGTGGACGTGAGCCGTAGCGGCTCCTTTGCGTGGCAGATTGCCGGGCAGCGCGTGAAGCTGGCGCAGGTGCGAGCCCTGCTGGAGGAAGCGGCGGCGAAGGGCGAGCTTCCCACCGAGGCGCCGAGAAAGGACTGACCGACAAGGGCGCCAGCGTCCGGGTTCCCAGTGTGGGTGCTGAGCATTTCGCATGCCCTGCGCCACTCCACGCTGACACAGCGAGACGGGCCGTATCGTTACCCCATCGACTACCAACACGGGGCATCCAACATGACCAGTCTCAATCTCCGCTTCTACCTCGCCGGCTACAGCGGCCTTCTGTTGCCTCGCGCTATGCGCCGCCTCCTGGCTCGCACCAACCTGCACCGTGCATGGCTGGCCGGCGACATGGGAGTGCTTACGGAAGAACGCCCAGAAGGCACGGTTGCGTGCGGTGTCTGCGACCGGGAGTGGATTCAATTCCGCAAGGGTGCAGGCCGGGCACCAGCAAAGCTGCGCACCATCGCAAAGCACCTCATGTTCCCGTATGGCCGCTGATCTGAGCCGCCCCCCACGCAACGAGGCACCTGAACAATGAACGTGATCCACACCACCAAGAGCGCGATCTACCGCAGCTGGGAGGAATACGACAAGACCACCCTGATAGTCGCCATTACCGAAGATGGGGCTTCGCTCCATCACATCGACAGCAACTACACGAATGCCGAGTCCACGTTGCTCCAGCTGAGCGTGCCCCAGGCTCTGGACGTGGCCGAGCGTATCCAGCGTGTGCTGCGCGGTGAGCCCCCGAAGAACCCCATCGACCAACCAGCGCCACAGCTATTCGTGGCACCCATTACCGATGGCGACCCCTACCGCGAAGGCGTCAGGGTGTCACTGAGCAATGGCAACTGGATGCGTGACTTCAACTTCAACATGACTACCGAGACAGCACAGGCTCTCGCCAAACTGCTGCAATCAGCTCAGAAGTAGCGGCAGGTGACGACACGCGCCTGCCTGCCTTAACGTATGGCCATCGCATTCCCATTGGACGACCACCCCATGAACAATCTCTTATTGACCAGCGCCTCCCAAAGCGAATCCGCCTGGGATCGCGCTGAGAACTACGTGAAAGAAGAACGCCCGATGCGTGCGGTGCGCAAGATCGTAGTCAAAGGCGCACTCGACGTTGTGTTCTTCCGGGCCAGTGAGCCCCGCCTCGTCGTTGCGGTGGAGGATCAGAAAGCGCTTGCGAACGTCACGACGCGCTTCGAAGGCGACAAGTTGGTCATAGACCAGATTGGTTCCTCTATCAGCATGAGCGGCGGCAGGATCACCGTGACTGGCAGCGGCAATATCGTTGCTGGTGGGACGATCTACGAAAACGGAATCAAGAAAAGTGGTTCAGGCATTGTGAGCCAGGGGCGCTGCATGGTGGGCATTGCTCTACCGGAAGCCCCCGGTTTCCGCCTAAATGGTAGCGGTGACGTGACCCTCTACGACCTACAGCAAGCAGCTCTGGAAATTGCTTTGAAGGGAGCCGGCGACATTACTGCGTTCGGTCACGTTGACCACCTGGACGCCGAGGTTGCAGGTGTTGGCGACGTAGATGCGCGAAAGCTCATCGCCAAGACAGCCAATCTGTTGGTTTCCGGGGTTGGTGACGTAAAGGCCCATGTGAGCGAGGCGGTGAAAGCGAGAGTGTCTGGATGTGGTGACATAGTTGTCCGTGGGAATCCAGCCCAACGAGAGAAATCCGTCTCCGGCGTTGGCAACATTAAGTTCAAGTAGCCCACCTCGTCAGTACACGCCTTCCTCGGGCGCCAGCATCAGCAAGCTTGCTCGCGCCCGATCAATGAAGCGCACCTTCCACTCGGCAATGCTCATTACCGATTCTTGGGCCGGGGCAGGCTTCGCAATGAACCATGCTGGCTCCAGTCTCAGCACCGGCCTTGCATCCACATTCGCCACTACCGGGAGCGGGCAACGCACCAGCTCATCACCAGGGATGGGACTGGCAACGCCAATGGAGCCCATGGTGTACGCCCGCACACGGCATTTGGGGCAGGCGTAGTCGCGGCGGTACAGGGCACCGGCATCAGAACGGAATTTGCTTGCCACCCTGCTCTCGCCAAGGGCTATCCCGTAGGTTTTCGCGGCTCTCCCGAAGACCCGCATGTACCGTCGCAGGTAATCCTCAGCCTCGGACATGGTGAGTGTCCGCCCCTGTTTCTTCGCTGCCGTGACGGAGCAAGAGACGTACACGGGCTTGAGGTCGCCCCGGATGCGGTTGGCCAGCAGCACAACGCCGATAGGGCGCAGCCAGTCCACCCCGCACTTGCACGCAACCTTCACGCCGATAGGCCGTGCCGGCGTCTGCTCGAACTGGCTCAGGTCATCGTAGAACGCGGAACCCGAACATACGGCTTGAGCAATATCGGCTGCGTGATCTACGTCCTTGGCGACGAACACAGGGTTGGATGCGGTCAGATCAGCCCCCAGGTGGCCCGTGGAAGCGTTTTTGCCGAAAAGCCATAGCGTGGGAACCCCAGACGCAAAACGTTGCTCAGTGCGCTCGTAGGTGGCTTGGGCTGACTGACGGGTAAGCTGAACCTCTATCGCAAGCGCAGGCCCGAAGGCAGAAGGCCCTACCAGCACATCAGCTCGCCAGTCATCCATGCCGGCTTCCAGCTCAACCGTGAAACCCAGTCCCAGGAGGCGAGCGTAGACGGCCAGCTTCTGGGCTGCGTGCTCGGGGCTTTCGTGCGAGACATAGCCCTCGGGAGCCTCACCTGGGAAGTGGGAGAAGAACCGGGTGATTCCCCCGCGCCAGCGAACGGTCTTGGCCACGGCGGGGAGCTTGGTGTCAGGCATCAACACCTCCCGCAGCTTCGAGCGCTTCACAACCTGCCGCCATTCCACATCAGGCAGGAACGCGCCAATGACTCGCTTGCCATCCACGATTGCTGTGCAGCCCATGCGCCTCTATCCCCCTCACTTCACAACGCGGGCATCGAGCATTTGCTTCGCCCCCTGACCGATCCCGATGACACAGCCAGTGCCCGGTGATGATTGATCCATAGCGAAGACCAGCCACCAACCAGAGGATAACGGCAATGGGGATCAAGGCGCAGAACGGCTACATGGCGTTCATGGCAAAACAGCTCGTAGCGGCGATCAGCAACTGCGGGAATCCGTTCATTGAGGAATACCTGGACAGCATGGATTGCAGCGTCGAGGCCGAGGTGTCGAACCTGCGAGCCCTCCAACAAAGCGTTGCCCGCAATCCTGGCGGCGATCAAAGCCGGGCATCTGACGTGCTGAACAAATGGCTCTACGGGTGGAAGGCTGCCGACAAGTGCCTTGCCTGCATGGGTCTCAAGCCCTCCGCTGCGTGGGCAGAGGGTTACTACAAGGCCGGTCGGGCGTAAGCGTTCCGACCTACCGTCAAATCACAATCGAGGATTCCACATGTTCAAGCTCATCGCCGAACTCATCGAGCGTCGCCGGCAGCGTCGCTACTGGCGGTACATGATCAAGCTCATGGATCAGTCTGGCCCGGTAGTCGTGCAGACCTACCCTGTGCAGCCGCGCCAGCAGAAGTAGCCGGCGCCTGCGGATGCGTGGTGATGGATGCTGGCTTCCGGCCTTGGGTGCTGAGCATTACCTGCTTTGCCGCCCACGCATCCGGTGACACTGCTGGGCGCATGGGAGGATTCACCACATCGAAAACACGCCCAGCTGCGAGTCGGTGGGGTTCAGGTCAGGAGACGATGATGCACGAAATTCAGATTGGCCAAGCACGCTTCGTCCAGAGCGGGTTCCAGCTCTACAACCACTCCGATGCAGTGGTGGATGCCGCAAGCAAGGCAGAGTGAGCCCAAGGCTTATTGGCTGAGAACAACGTCTGGCTCACGCCTGAGCGCGTGCTGGCAGCCGTGGCGACCAACTTGGTGGGGCTGGCAAATACAATGCTGGAGCACGCCGAGGAAATCCTCAAAGCCAACCTGTACGGCGCTGTGCTTGTCCGCCCGGAACGCCCTATCAAGACCTCAGCCGAGGCAGTAACAGCTGACCAAGTAGAGACAGTGCTATTCCAGCTCGTTGAGCGTGGATCGCTCGAAGCGCTGACACCGCTTGAGGTTGTCACGGTCGAGCGAGGCGCGAACGAGCCCGATCAGCTGCTTGAGCTTCGTGCCCGGTGCGCCTACTTGGCCGAGGTGCAGCACAAGATCAAAACCATGCCGATCTTGCGCCAGCTGCTGAAAGGCAGTGACTGGTGCCTGGACAGCACGTTGGTCTGACACGTCGAGCATGCCGTGAGCTTGACTGTGCTCTAGCGCACCTGGACGAGCCCCGGTGACGAGCAGGAGCTTGAGGGCTCGAAGCCCAACGGGACAGCGAGGTGCTGGCTTCCTGGACGTAAAGATCGAGTAGGAGGCAGATTCACATCTGCCGTCCTCTCACACCACCGTACGTACGGTTCCGTATACGGCGGTTCAGGTTATACGGCTAAGCCGATTAATCGTATCCAGTATTGAGACCAGTCCAAGGCCATCCCAAAGCTTCTTCGGTAGCGCATGATTTACATGTGGCGCTCCCGAGTTCCACCAAGCGCCCATACCATTGGTTGCTGATTTCCAGGCACGAGCCTCGTCAAGCCCCAGACGTATCAGGTTGCGAGCCCTCGTAAGAGGTCTCTTCCATTGCCGCCACAAGACACAACGAAGCTTATGGCGCACCCAACCATCAATCGTTTCCAAGGCCCGCTTGCCTTGGGTGAGCTTGAAGTAACCCGCCCAGCCACGCAGAACTGGGTTTATTCGCTCGATAACATTACTAATCTTGCGACCCCGCGCTCCGCGTAACAACTCTTTGAGTCGGTCACGCAGGCGACGCAGGCTCAGCGTGGCTATCCGAAGCCTCGGTTGTTGATGCCAGCTCATCCCATACCCCAAGTAGTCACAGATCCACGCCCCTGCTACTCGACTCTTTCCCCGGTTCAACGTCAGTTTCAAACGTTGATTCAGGAAGCGCTCAACGCTGTTCATCGTTCGCGTGCCCGCACGGGGACTGCGCACATAAATGTTCGCATCGTCGGCGTAGCGCACGAAATGATGGCCCCGTCGTTCCAATTCGCGATCGAGTTCGTTGAGCAGGATGTTCGACAGCAACGGGGAGAGAGGACCGCCTTGCGGCGTCCCCTCCCGATTTTGGCTGACGACACCGCCCGACATCACGCCCGCTTCGAGGTAGCGGCGAATCAGTTTGAGTACACGCTTATCTTCAACATGACGCTGCACATGGGCCATCAGAATGTCGTGATTAACTCGATCAAAGAATTTCTCCAAATCAAGCTCCACGCACCAACGGTGCCCCGCCGCTACATGAGCGCGGGCCATTTCAACAGCTTGGTGAGCACTGCGGCCCGGACGAAAGCCGTAGCTGTAGTCCGAGAACAGAGGGTCAAAGATCGGCGTGAGCTGTTGCAGCAAAGCCTGCTGGATCAGGCGATCAACGACACTGGGGATACCCAGCTGCCTTGTTCCGCCTTGCGGTTTAGGAATTACAACTGCACGCACCGCTTGGGGATGGTACTCGCCGGTCAGCAATCTGGCTTTGAGAGTCGGCCAATACTGTTTCACGTAGCCTGCCAAGTCGTCGACCGTCATGCCATCGGCACCCGGCGCCCCCTTGTTGCTGACTACACGCTGATACGCACGCTTGAGATTGAGCGGCGCAAGCACCCGCTCCATCAGCGTGTCCGGCTCCGCTTTCGTCCACGCCACAGACGCCGCCAATACCTCTGCGCTATCAGCCGTCATCCTCGGATACCGTCCGGGACCTGGGGTGACAGTTTCTCTTCGAGAAATTTCTGCATTTTCGGTATTCAACGAGACTCTGACGCCTACTGACGGCATAACCTGTTCGGCCCTTGGTGGCACGGTTATTCACCACTTACTACGGCCTCGGCTGACTTCTGCACACTCATCCCGTCGCCTCTCGACGCCCAGTAGCACAATGGCAAACGTGCAGATCTCCCAGGGTAATTCGCGTGACCTTCCTGCTTATGCCTGTCGGATCTACGTCATAGCGTTCCGTGCAAGTATCGGGCTTTGACGATAATGGCCGTCTTGCCCCGCTACGCCGCCTCATCCGTTTCCTGTTCGTCAGGCCAGCATTTTGCCTTCGGCTTCCTTCAGATCCGCAGTCACCCGCGACACCCTTGCCGTTCAGCTAACACTTCCCCTTGCCGGGCGTGTAGAGGACTTTCACCTCCAAGTCACCAGCGTGGCCACCACAGCCAGCTGGTTGCGCTTACGCGCAACGCGCCATGCCTGGCGCACCACAAAAAAGCCGCCCGTAGGCGGCTTTGTCGTTGCAGGTGATCCGTTACAGGCTTACACCTGCCATCCGGCCAACTGGCTCCATGTCTCGACCCGAGGACACGGCAATCTTGAGCAGACGGCTCTGACGGTCGCTACGCTTGGAAAGCACCGCCCTCGCCTCTGCTTGGAAACGGGCAACCATTAGGGGCTTGGCTTCATGCTGTTGCTTCTTCATAGACACCTCATGTGCCTTGACATTCGGGTGGATAGTATTATTGGTCGATGGGCATGACAAGGCGATTCGTCGCATCAAACTCAAATCCTAGCTTGCGATACCAAGGCAAAGCCCCCGAAGACGGGTCTTGCATTTCGATTTCGACGCAACCCAGCAGAGACGCATAACTCTCAATGGCTAACAGCACCAGTGGCGCAACAAGGCCCTTGAGTGGGTGTGTCCTGTCGGGCTTTCCTTCCAGCAAGATCACCTTGATGCACAGGTTGCTACCCCGAGGGGTGGCGTAGGCCATACCGCACAGCTCTATGCCGAACCACAAGGAAATGTCGATCCCTTTGGTATCTGACGCCTTCCAAATCCGCACATCCTCCCAGGGAAACAACGTCGCTTCCTCACCCCACATGAGTGAAGCATCGACTGCATTGTTCGTGATCGGCTCAAACCGTATCTGAGAAACGTCAATTCCAGCAGTTTGTAGAGCTTGATCCTCCATCACTGCATTGGCTGCGTGCTTTAGCGCTTCGGAGCGATACACCTCGTATTTGAGGCTGTGGCCGCGACCTCTTTTCATACTTTCTTGGCTCTTTGGTAGTGCAGACAATGATAACGACCCGGCAACCAACCTCGCTAAAAATTCAGTTTCAACGGGCTAGTAGATGGCCTGGACGCCGGGTTTATGCTCATGCAGGTTTTCAGTTTCGCCCTGCGCCGGCTATCAGGCTTGCTACTTCTCAGGTCCAATCTTAGGTGCCGAGCATTGCGTGCAGTCCCTCTCGCGAAGCCGCTGACACGTCTGGGGGAATGGGATGCTTCACTGGTGCAAATGACTACCGGAGAACCTGCATGAGCATCGACCGCGACACATTGGAGAAAGTGGGCGAATACCTGCGTGGCAGCTGCAAGCCCATCGGCGACGCCGTTTTCGCCTTTGATCTGGGCGATGACGTAGACGAGAGCCAGCTTGAGGCGGACCTGCTTGAAGTGGAACCGAGCTTTGCGCCCACTGCGGCTGGTGGCATGAGGTCTGCGACCTGAAATTCAGCCAGGAACATGGCGGCGGGCTCTGCGAGCAGTGCTGTGATGAGCATGGCGTGGACTTCTACGACTAGGGGTAGCCAATCCTCAGTCCCCGGCTTTGGGGGTGAGAAGTTTCATGTGAGTCCAGTGACACGGCGCAAGCTGACCGATCATGGTCATGTCCGAAACTGACCACTTACAATCGCATGGAGGGCCGAACCGATGGCCAATCAGAACAGCACGCTTCCCTCAGCCACCCAGCACCAGGGCAGCCTGCACGACCGCTACGAAATCTACCGCGCCAACGCCGAGAGTTTGGGCTGGCCGGTGAAAACCTTCGAAGAATGGCTGGATAGCTGACTGTGCTGATTGCAAAAGACTTCCTGATCCTCCGGGGCATCAAGGCTGATGGGCGGGTTTCCCACGCCCTGGAGCGCAAGCCCCTCAAAGTGGCAACGCTGCTGGATGAGGAACAGTTCAACCGCAACGGCCACGGCCTGCTGCACAACCGCACGGTGTTCTTCGAAGACCAGATGCACGACTGGGCATGGGCGAACGGGCGCTTCCGCTACTTCTCTCGCGTCGCTGGCGAGGTAGACGTACTGATCGTCTACGAGCTGGTTGACGTGTACTTCTGCACTCAGTGCGGAGGCAAGAAGGAATCTCTGGACGCCAAATGCCCGAGCTGCGGGCACGCCCTGGCGCATAACCCGGCGCCAGCCCCCAACTGAGGAAGTCAGCATGCCCTATGAATCTGGGGCGGGTGCCGACTGATCAAGGATGCCGATATGACGACTCCCGCAGAGAACATCACGAAGGAAGGTATCGAGCTAAAGCCGGGGCAAGTCTGGGAAGACCTCGATAAGCGCGGCTACGGTCGCCAATGCAAGGTCATGTCCATCGAGGACGGGAAGGCGAAGATGCAGCACTACGCTCGCGGCAGGCTCGGGAGCAAAACCACCGTCTCCATCCGGCGCATGCACACGCATAGCACCGGCTGGAAGCTGGTCATTGAGTAATACGAGGCCCCAACCATGGAATCGAGAATTTGGACTGTTGTTCGCTTCCCTGCCGGTGTCTGGAGTGGAGGCGGTAGCCGCAACGACCCGGACTACGCGGAGTGCGAGGTGTACCTGATCCCCGCAGAGAGCTTGGATAGGGCGAAGAAGAAGGCCCAGGCCATTCGCGCACGCCTCGTTAAGAAAGGCGCCACTCTCCCATCCCAGCTAGAGCCATACAAGGCAAGCTGATCTATGCGAACAAGTCCCCAGCATAGGAAATCAGCATCATTCGGTTGCAGCACCGGGGGAGCATGCAGTTAATTTTGTGTCCTTACGCATTAGGACAACTACGCCAAACATGACCAGGAAAACGTACACCCGCATTGAGTGGACAGAAGATCGTCTAGCCCTACTAGGCAAGCAATCGGACACATCCCTTGCCGATCAGCTTGGGGTGTCTTGGTCGGTGGTGCGCGTGAAGCGCAAGGCGTTGGGAATACCTCGTTTTGACCCGCTAAGGACTCTGCTCGCCGAGCAGCCCGAGCTGATCGACCAGCTAGGGGACATGACAGACAAGCATATCGCATCACTGGCAGGCGTCAGCCGTTCCAGGGTTCGCCACTACCGCAACGCAGTCGGTCGCACGTCGCCGGCACCCGAAAAGCACCCAGTCCCAGAAGCGGCATTGGCGTATCTTGGCCGTGAAATCGACGCTGAGGTAGCTAAGAGGTTCGGAGTTTCTGCGTCCGCGATTTGTGGGTTGAGACGCCGAAAGGGGATTCCTCGCTTTGACCCTTTAAGCGCTCTATTCACCGAGAGGCCTGAGCTGACTGAACAACTAGGAGTGAAACCTGATTCGTTTTTCGCTGAGCTTGCAGGGGTGAGTCTGGCCACGATACGGAGGTACAGAAGAACTATTGGCCGCAAATCATCATTGAGAGCTGGCTGGGTAAGACCAGACAGCGCTATGCCTGAAAGAGAGTAACTGTTCGATTCTCATGATTGGGGCTGAGAAATTGGCTGAATCCCAGTAGCTCTGCCGTGACACACCCGCTTGTGCGTGATGATGACTGCATCGAAAACGCACTACGGAGCACCCGCACTATGAGCCGTGAAGCCTGCCAAATTGAAGACCGCCTGCACTCTGCCGGCTACAAGACCGAGCGCATCGGCGGAGAGGTCAACGTCTACGACCCGGTGTACAAGTCCGTCTCCGGCAGTAACCAGTTGGTTCTGACCAACTGGAAGCTCAAGGAAATTCGCTCGATCAGTCAGGCCTGGGCCTTCATCGAGGAACGGGTATGAGCAGCGCCCCGAAGGCAGTCGAGTACCACGTCACCTACATGATCGGCGAGCGCGTGAGCGAAGCGGTCATGACCCAGCGTGAGCTGGATGAGTGCCGGGCCAGCTGCGAAATCATAGAAATCCATCCCATCGGCGCCTGACGGCGCTCAGTGTATTCAGGCAATGCAATCAGCTCGAACGGAGAATCGTGACATGACACAACTGGTAAGCATCCCGGTGCATCACTTCATCGGCAACGGAAATACCCCCTTCCTGATCGTAGGGCGCGTATGGGGTGACGACGATGACACCGCCACCCTCATCATGGCTGACAACTTTAACGAGGCTTACGCTCTGTTTGTCGAGGCATTGCATGAGAGCGCCGGCAATACCGAGGAAGAACGGCACGAAATGATCGCGGATCACGGTTCCGACCACATCATCACCAGTTACACGCCGCTGACCTGACCGAACCCCGATATTGGAACTCACGCCATGACCGAACAGGCATACATCGCAGTAACGAATACCGGCTATGTCGAGGGGGCTTGCCTCGTCGATGCGGAAGATAGTCAAGCTTGGGTGGGTGAAATGGAAAGCACCGGCATGGCGATCCAGCAACTACCCATGGCAGAGGCCAAGGCCTTGCTTTACACCCAAGTCCCCCAAGCCACTCTAGAGGCATAGGAGTTGAGCATGCAGCGATCCAGCCTTACACACGCCCGGCGCAAACTCACCTTCATGCTGTTGGTGGCCTTCCTTGGCTTCCAGGTGGGCAGTCTGTTTCAACCGGCTGAGAAGCCACGCAACGGCCCGATAAACTGCAATGCGTCGAGCGGTCTTCGGCCCCTTGCGTGTGTATCTTCTGTAGGCCCAGCAGATGCCTCTCCCCTGCCGCCGCAGGGATAAACAGCCCCACCACCAGTGACAAGAACCAGAAATTTGCTCAGCGGCATCAGACGGAACATGCTGCAAGACCTGAAACGGGAGCACCCCGACCTGGAGCAGCAGATCGCCGAGTCCGGCGACGAGAACTCACAGAGACTCTTGGCGCAGCTCCAGTCTTAGCGAACTGCGGCCCCGCTCCACTACTCGGTACTGAGCCCCTGCAATGGGGGCTCATCACGCTATCCCGCAGTCTCAACCCAGCACGGCCTATCACCAGGGCGTAGGTAACTGCAACACCTACGGGTGAAATCGCCTTGCATGCCCCTCTATTCTCAGCAGCTCATGACGACATGCGGCTATCAAGAGCCTTCTCGGTGTGGTTCAAGCAGAGGGCTGTTCGCGGCACGCTGAGCTGGACTTCCTAGGCTCCAAACATGGGGCGCGACGACTTTCGTCAATCTCTATGCAGCCCTGATGACACAGCCCTCCCGGCCTGACCATAGCCACATCGCCAAAGCACAAACGCTACTGGCACCGACACAGAACTACCGAGGTACACATCATGCTTAGCTGGGACGACGCCGAAGACACTATTGAAACCGCAACTGCTGCCGAAGCTGCACCAGCAGCCCAGCCCGCTGCTGCACCTGTTGATGCGGAAGCATCCGTTGCTGCTGCCCGCATGGTGTCGAGTGCTGATAGCGAGGCCGTGTCCCGCGCCAAGGAAGCCCTGAACGACCTGGACATTCAGGAAGGGCTGGATGATCTGGAAGGCGCCGCCGCCCGTGTGCATGTGGGCGACAAGATGATGATCAACGCCCGCGCCGACCTCAACCAGCTGGTGCCGTTCAAGTACGACTGGGCATGGCAGAAGTACCTGGATGGCTGCGCTAACCACTGGATGCCCCAGGAAGTGAACATGACCGCCGACATTGCCCTCTGGAAAGACCCGAACGGGCTGTCCGAGGACGAGCGCCGCATCGTCATGCGCTCGCTGGGCTTCTTCTCCACCGCCGACTCGCTGGTGGCCAACAACTTGGTGCTGGCCGTATACCGTCTGATCACCAACCCCGAGTGCCGCCAGTACATCCTGCGTCAGGCCTTCGAGGAAGCCATCCACACCCACGCATACCAATACTGCATCGAGTCGCTGGGCATGGACGAGGGCGAAATCTTCAACATGTACAAGGAGGTTCCGAGCGTAGCCAAGAAAGCTGCGTGGGGCCTCAAGTACACCCGCTCAATCTCTGACCCTCAGTTCCAAACTGGCACAGTGGAAAACGACCGTCAGTTCCTCAAGAACCTGATCGCCTACTACTGCGTTCTGGAAGGCATGTTCTTCTACTGCGGCTTCACCCAGATTCTGTCGATGGGTCGCCGCAACAAGATGACCGGCACCGCCGAGCAGTTCCAGTACATCCTCCGCGACGAGTCGATGCACCTGAACTTCGGTATCGACGTGATCAACACCATCAAGATGGAGAACCCGCACCTCTGGGATGCCCAGATGCAGGAAGAAGCCACCCAGATGATCCTGCAAGGCGCCCAGCTCGAAATCGAGTACGCCCAGGACACCATGCCGCGAGGCGTGCTGGGCATGAACGCCGCCATGATGGCGGACTATCTCAAGTTCATCGCCAACCGCCGTCTGGTGCAGATCGGCCTGAAAGAGCAGTTCCCCGGTGTGGCCAACCCCTTCCCGTGGATGAGCGAAATCATGGACTTGAAGAAGGAGAAGAACTTCTTCGAAACCCGCGTCGTGGACTACCAAGTCGGCGGCGCCCTGAGCTGGGACTGATCCCAGCTCCAACCACACAGTGACCTGATACCCCAACCGAGGAAATGACCATGCTGAGCTGGGACGAAGTAGAGAAAGACGAAACCGAGGAAGACTTCCTCGTCGCGAAAAACGAAGACGGCGAAGCCCCTGTGCCTGCTGCCTGCCCCCTGAACCCGGACGGCCTCAGTACGTGCGACGCCTGCCAGTGAAGCCGATGAATGGCTGGGCGCCCTGCCCAGCCCACCTCTGACCTGACGATAGCGAGACACCCCACATGACGCCCAACCACCTGCAACAAGCCATCGCCCGCGCCACCGCAGCCGGCGATGAAGTAATGGTCGGCCTTCTTCAACGCGCCAGCCAGGACTACTACCCCGGCGCTGCCGAAATCAACCAGCTCGTAGGCAATCTTTGGAACTCGGGATGGGGTGCCGCTGACAAGCAGATCGGCATCATCGAAAGCGAGTTTCACGAAACGGCAAACGATGGCATCGCCGCCCGCGACGTGTACGAGCTTCGCGATGGTGTGGGCGACCTGATCTTCACTACCCTCGGTCTGGCCCACCGCACCGGCCTGAACGCTGCCGCTGACTATGCGCAGGTGGTCGCCAGCCAGTACAGCAAGTTCGACCCGACCGAAGAAGACGCCCTGAAAACCAAGGCCAAGTACGACGCACTCGGCATGGAAACCCGCTACGAGCGGCGGCAGGTGCCCGGAACGGACGATTGGGTCTACGTGACCTTCTCCGCCAAAGACCAGATCGACGGCGAGGGCCGCAAGTGCGGCGCCGGCAAGTGGCTGAAATCGTACCGCTTCGCCGAACCTGTCTTCGCTGAGCTGCCTGCCGAAGTGGGCGCCAAGCTGTACGTTGCCACCGTCGATACCGCCAAACCCGCATAACCTCGCGGCGCTGCTGATGCTCCCTCCGGTGCGCCCTGCGCCGGGGGTGAGCAACTGCCACCAGTGCGGCTGCGTGCCTCCCCCCTCATTCGTAGACTGGGTATTCATCTGCCCAGGACTACCCCATGGAACAGCTCTCGATCCGCCTCGCCAACATCATTCAGCGTGCTCTGGTGCGAGAGGGCGGCAAGTCTCGGACACAAACGGCCTCCCTCTCACAGGAGGACGTTCGACAGCTGCGAATCCACGGGATGTGGTACGAGGGCTTTGAGCCATGCGAAATCCCAGGCCGGGAAGACGCTGAGTTCTGGAGCGTGTTCTCTGTCCTAGACCGGGAAGCTGCCGAGAAGGCGGTTGCTCAGTTCCGAGTTCCCAAGGCGCCAGTTGAGTTCACCCTTACCCCCATCGAGCAGATCGATCAGGCCCGCCAGTGGGCTGAGTACCGCTGCCCTGCCTGCAATACGGCAAGCCTGGAGTGGCGCGATGGCGACAGCGTGCCAGTTCCGGTGCTGCCCGAAGGAATCGACTCCTACGGATTGATCGACACCGGCTTGATGGTCGGGCAGTGCAAGCACTGTAGCCAGCCGGTCTACATCTACGAATTCGGGTTCTCGACGGTCGATAACCTGCAAGACGACATGGCTTTCTGCGTGTGGAATCTGCTGTACGAGCCCGATTCGTTCCAGGTATTCCGAGCCGAGGCAGAAGGTCACGAACCTTGGATCGTCTCGCGTCTCGACTACCGCACGGGCGCCACAGCTGACGGCGATACCCTACTGCTGCCCAAAGGCCCCTTCGTGATCGACTTCCACCAGTTCGGCCCATTCAAGCTGGAGCACTCCAGCGAGCTTACTGGCCCGCACGGGGTCAGCAACTGCGGAGCGTCCGGCACCAGCGACAAATGGGAAGTAGGCAAGGCTCTGTTCCACAACCTTGCAGGCAGCGCCATGCGAGCGCTTAACGACCGCTGACAACTAATGCCCCTATGGCCTCAAATTCATCCCGGAGCACCTTGCGTGCGAATTCAGGGGCAGCATTCTTTGCTCCCTGGATCGTCTGTATCCCTCGACGCACCCGGCCCATGAAGATCAGCTCAAACTCAGGGTTTTCGAACGACCTGCGACAGAGCAGCATCGTGTGCCCTGCATATTGGCGACTGGACAGCACCGGGTTGTGATCGAGCCAACCATCGTCGGTCGGGGCCTCGCATAATTCCTCGGGCGCCATTTCCGGTTTTTGGACCTTAGATTTCCTGCGAGCTTCTTCAATGTCCGCCTCGGTAAGGCCGGCAGCACTCATCAGCAGCGCTGGCAGGTCTATCCCGTAGTAGCCAAGCAGAGATACCAGTGTGTCTTGAGGAAAGCCTTGAAGGCCTCGCTCGACGCGGGAAAGGCCACTGGTGTCGATCTTGAGGTCACGGGTCAAATCTTGAAGCGTTCGATTCTGCTGCAATCGAATCGCTTTGAGGATTTCCCCCATGGTCTGGTGCGAAGGGCTTTTTGGCTGCATGCGCCGATTACTCAAGTGCGAAATTCGCAAAAGGCTAGCACAGCATCACTCACTCCAGACGGTGATTCTGGACGCGCTGAGAACGTTTCAGCTTCTGGTATGCCAGCAAAAATTGGATGGCGTATCGCTCGGCCCGAGACGCAAGGAAGTGGATTCGAACAGCCCCCACCACATGAGCCATTCTCAAGTCGGATAGGACTTGTCCATCTAACTGCACCGGGTTCAGTGGTATCAGCCAACGCCCCACCCCTACGATTGCTGGAGTCGGCCTCCGTCCATCCTGAAACCCCATGCTGCGGCCTGAGCATTCTCATGCCGCCTCAACCGCGATCCGATGACACAGCCATTCTGCCGAGAAACTACCAGCTCACTTTCGCGGTACAAGGCATCGCTGAGCATGAACCCAACCCCCTGGAACATCGCCTATCACTCGGGCATGAGTTCCCAATCCGACTTTCAGGCCTGCATCAAAACCGGGGCACCAGCAGGCGTAGTCGCAGGCCTGCTCACCACACAGCAGCTGTTCGGGGCGATTCCTCGGTTTATCCGGGAAGGCGGCAGCCTGTTCATCGACAGCGGCGCCTTCTCAGCTTTCCGCAAGGGCGAGCCGATGCAGTGGAAGCGTGTGTTTCAGGTGTATGGCTTGGTGATCAGCACCACCGAAGGCTCTCCGAAAGTCAGCATCGTTGCACCTGACGTGGTGGCCGATCAGCCGGCAACGTTCGCGCTCTGGCAAGAGCACCGCGACCTGATTCGATCCTGGATCGATAGCGGCGTGCGCGTGATCGTGCCGCTGCAAACTGGCCCGATGCCTGCCGACCAGCTGTTGCAAGCCGCAATCGAGCTGCTGGGCACCGACCGATTCTGCGCCGGAATCCCAAGCAACGAAGCGGCAATGTCGCCGGCTGAGTGCAGCCTGCTGCGCCACCATGACTTCCACATCCTGGGCCGGGTGAAGCTCAACGACGAGGTAGCTGCCAAGGTCGCGGCGCTCAAAGCCAACTCCCCAGATGCCAACCTGACCGCCGACGCCAACTGGCTGCGCTCCCGGACAAGGAAAGCAGGCCGGCTGCGTGAGGCAATGCCAATCCAGATGTTCGAGAGCCGGCGCACCCAGGCCGTCACTCACCTGCTGCGCGAGGAAGGCTATGTCATCGGAGTAGAGGCGTAGCCCACCAGCAGCCAACCAGAATCAAGCCCAGCGACCGCGCTGGGGTGATACCACCAACCAGGAGTAACCATGCACCAACTGTCCAAGCTGTTCCTCGCCGTCGCATTCGCTGCGACCGCAGCCACCGCCCACGCCGCCGAGGTCGATCCCGAGGCCCTGGCCGCGAAACGCTTCGCCATCCAGACCGAAGTCACCAAGGGTGGCAAAGTGGTCAGCGCCAGCACCAAGGAAATCCAGAACGGCGGCACCGCGCACTTCTCCGACTCCAAGTTCAAGGAAATCGACGCCAGCGTGACGGTCGAATGCCGTACCGGCTGGCAGCGCTGGGCGCAGTTCTACAAGCCCCGCTGCGACGAGCCGGTGCGCGAGGTCGAGAACGTGGCCATCGGCTTCAATGCCGAGGTTGGGGCGCGAGAAGCCAGCGACGGCGACGTGTTGCTCTACGTGAAGGGCAACTACGTGGACGTGATCAGCGAATACAACCTGGAATGCGTCGAGGCTGACCTTCGTGCTGCGTCTTTCCGCGATTCCTCTCTGAACAGCAGCATGATCATCAGCCCCGGCCAAGTCGTCGAAATCACCAACGGTATCGAAGACGAAGAAATCCGCCTCAAGCTCACCGTAACCCCGATCTGACCCTGCTAGGGGCGCGGTGCTTGCGCTCACCTCACGCAGCCAATGCACCAGCCCCTTTTACGAGTACCCGTTTCATGAACACGCAACCCGCAATTCAACCCAAGCCGTCTCAGCAACGCTTCTGGGTTCAGGACAAGACCCGACTCTGCCGCATCACGATGGGCGCCGACTATGCCGATGAAGCTGTGCGTGATGGATTCCGAGAGGTCACGCTCGACGAACAGGAAGCCTTTCGAGAAGCCACCCATGCAGCGAAGGAAAACGGTTGGAAGCCCGGTTCGCGCAAGCCCTTCGAGAGCTTCCTGCCGGCGAACCTGGAACAGCCTCAAGCAGGATGAACACTAATGCGCCGGGGCACCCAGCCTAGCTGCCCGGCGCCCCTCTCCCTCATGCAAGCATGCGCCCTCATTCCCGAGCATGGGAATGCGGGGCTAGTTCCCCGCGTGCGCCCTGAATATCTGCCCCAGCCCGCCCGTGACACAGGCGTTTCCCCTGGAAGATGAACACATCAACCAAGAGGAACCAGCCATGCAGACCACACCCACCAACGCCGCCGCAATCGTGACCACCCAGCTCCAAGCGAGCCGCGAATGCCTTGAAGCCATGCGCCCGCTCGATCTGCCGGTGATGGGCAAGGGGACAGTGGTTTGGGGGCCGGCAGAGCACGACAAGAGCCAGTTGATCCAGTACCCGTCGAATTGGACTGGGCTGGTCGCTCGCTACCAAGATGGGAACACCACCTACTGGTTCCTCGGCCAATGCCAGCAGACTCAGGAGCGCGAGTTCTACTGCCTCGGCAAAGCCGGCTCAGTTGCAGAACTGATTGCACGGGCGGAAGCCGCCGTCACCCGTGGCATCGATTACTGGTCGTCAGTGATGGCAGCCTGATCCCCCGGCAACCTCAAGCCCCACGTTGAGAGCTGACGATGTTTCTGTGCCGGCGCTGACACAGGTGCCGGCGCGGGAAGATAGCTCCATCGTTTCCAGACCGGAGCAATCCCCATGACCACCACCTACGAATTTGGCCAGCTGCTGCTGATCGACAAAGCCCCAACGCTGGCACAGCGTGAGAACGTTATCCGCAACAACCTCACCGACTGGCGTTTCGAGTCGGGCTACATGCGAGTTCACAAGGTCGCTGTCACGTCTGCGGGCGAGTTCTACGCTTGCGTCAGCTACCCGTTCCGCTCCAACACCATCCAAACCTACGTCGCAGGGACTATCCAGTGCCGGCGCAAAGACGAAGGCTACTGGCTCAACTTCGACTGCTTTCTGGCGACCGCGAGCGTTCCCTTCACCCTGACTGGCTGCCCGCGTGAAATCTTCGACACCGGCAATGCCATGGGGATGATGACCAAGGTGAACGAGGACTGGTATCAGGCCTGCATGCATACATTGGTAATCCGCGACAAAGAGCAGGCATTGAAAAAGGGCTCCGTATTCAAGCTGCAAGCAGGAGCGCCGTCCCGAGTCCTGGGAGGCGAGCGCGCTACCTTCGCCGTTGCCCTGAGCAAGTCCAAGGCCCTGTATATCAGCCCCGGCTCTCGCTCCACGATCCAGGGCGGGATCGACGACCTGATGGAACACTACGACCCGGTAGACGCGAGCACCATTCCCGAGTTCTTGGAGCAGAGCAGCTACACCGAAGTGGGCGAACTGCTGTTCGACCTGAGCGGTACTGCGCCAGCGCTCAAAGGCCGTCTGGCCAAAGGGGTCAAGGCCAAGCTGTTGGCCAAGGTGCGCAAGGAGCGCGACCGCGCACTGGCGGCTTCGTATGAGGCTGCAAACCTTGTGAATCCATTCACCACGGGCGCATGGCTGTCCTAAACGCAGTCAGGCCATAGACGCCTATGTGCATCCGGTGCCGGCGCCAGCGGCGTCAACCCCAAGATTGAGTATCGAGTACGAGCAACTGCTGTTGCTGGTGTTGTTCAACGACAACTGGCCGCTCCAACGGTCGAGGGAGACGATGATGGAAATCAAACCAGTGGGATTCACGATAACCACTGAGCGCGAAGGAAAGCGCCAGCAGCCAGGGAGCCACATTGTCTGGTGGGATCGCGATACGCACAGCATTGCGGACTACTTTCCAGGCGCGAATGCCCCACGCCGCGAGCGAGTCAGCGCCGCCGAAGCCGTCGCAGCCCATGTTGCGTTCTTGGGCGATTGCGAGAGCAAGCCGCAGGCGATGGGGCTCTATGCCGAAGCGGACGTGCAGCAGCTGATCAAGCAGCGTGACGAACTGTTACAGGCGCTGAAAAGGATGGAGCAGACGGCGCACGAAGCCATCGAAGGCGCTCAGGCTGCCAATGGCTGATCTAGCAGTTGTTCTGGGTTCCCACGTTGGCGCTCGTGGATTGCGCGGTCGGCTCTGTGACACCGGCATTCTCACCTACCGTGGCGGTCTACACCTTGACCACGGGATGCAGATCGACCGCGCCTGACCCGCATCTGTCGAGCAGGCGCTGGCGCCCTCCCCCTAGGCGCCATGCTTGCCGGCCAAACGCAGCATCCTCGAATCCGAATATCCGCTCTGGTTAATTGCATGCTCTGCGCTGCCCCGCCGATGACACACCCATTCCGGGCTGATGATGACCCCATCGAAAACACAGCACCGGGATCACCGCCATGGGCATGCAACAGACCTCTCTCCAGCTCGCCGACTTGACCAACCCTGTCCAAGCGCAGGCAGTCGTGTCGGGTCCGATTCAAGAGCTGACTCTGACCGAGAAAGTCGCCATTGCGGTGGAGGCTGTGAAAGCCCAAATTCTGGCCGGGCGTCACCCTTCCGTGGCCTGGAGCGGCGGAAGGACTCGTCTGTTACTCTCGCCATCACACTGGTGGCCTACCGCGAGCTGATGGCGGCTGGCGTGAGCGTTCCCACGCTGCATGTTTGCCACTCGGACACCATCATCGAATCCGGTCGTGAAGGCCTACAACAGCCTGATGATCAAGCAGATCGAGTCCTACTCCCAGGAGAGCGGCATCCCTATCCGCATCTGGATTGCCTCGCCGGGCCTGAGCAATGACTACCTCGTTTCGGTCATCGGCGGTCGGACGATCATGTCCGTTGGCTCCAACGCTAAGTGCTCCATGATGATGAAGGTGGAGCCCCTGAATAAGCTCAAGCGCCAGCTGCGCAAAGCCATCGCCGCCGAGGCTGGCATGAAGCCGAAGGAAGTCGAAATCGTCTCGATCATCGGTACTCGCTTTGACGAGTCGGCAGCACGCAACCGCGCCATGACCGAGCGCGGCGAATCTGCCACCGACGCGGTTGACGCGATGGATGACGGCCAGCTGGTACTAAGCCCGATTGCCCACTTTTCCACCATGGAGGTGTTCGAGTTCATCGGCTACGTCCGTTCGGAGAAGATCAAGACCTACGACCGCTGGGACAATCTGGTCGAGCTGTACCGCGACGCCAACAACGGGGACTGCATGGTCAATGCCTACATTGCGAACCGAGAGCAGGCCCGTACCCCTTGTTCATCACGCACGGTTGTTGGGGATGCCTGAGAATCAGTTCCGACACCTCGGCCAACAGCCTGCTGGCCCATGAAGACGGCAAGTACGAATGGCTGCGCCCGCTGGTCGAGCTGCGCGAGTTCATGAAGCGCATGCACTTCAATCCCAAGGCTCGGGCTTGGGTAGCGCGTGACGTGAGCGAGGACGGCTATATCCAGATCATCCCGAACGCCTACAGCCCCAGCTACACGAAAGCCCTGCTGCAAGCGATCCTGAGCATCCAGGCCCGCGAAGAAGACGAGGCTCGCAAGCTGGGCATTGCCCCGCGCTTCGAGCTGCTGACCCTCAAGCAGGTCATGGCCATCGAACTGAACTGGGGCCGCTACGGCTACCAGAAGCCATGGACTGCCATGCGCATCTGGAATGACGTGTACCGCCACGGCAAGCGCTACAAGCTGCCTGACGTTGAGTCGATCCCGGTCTACACCGAGAAGGACGTTAGCTTCCGCGGGGTATACGGATTTAATGGTTGATGGGGCACCTTCACCCCATCAATCTGATACCACCCTCAGATGGTTGATAGATCGACTCCGTAGTTGAGTTCCTCTGCGAAGTCCGGCAGTCCGTAACCGATGGTTTTCTTGTAGAAAGGAGAGACCTTCGCAGTCGGTGCCTTCTTCTTGTGCTTCGTGGTGTAGAGCATTCGTGCCCGCATCACCTCGAAGGAGTAACCGCGCCCTTCACGGTTCTTGTCTTTGGCCAGTCGGTTGATGGACTCCGTGTAAGCGTTGGTGACGGGCATGTCCGTCTCGAAGTAGGTCATGGTCTCTTCGCGCCAGTTTCCCACTGCCCTGACCAGATCGCTCCAGACTTCCTTTTGGCCCTTCGGGATGGTGGCTATCCACTCGTCCAGGGCGGCTTCTGCCTGGAGCCGTGTGGTGGCGTCCCAGATGCCGTAGAAGCGCTCCTTGTGCTCGTAGGCGGCCAGCAGTTGCGGGA